>Ga0268257_1000090_pt1 | contig 231924 bp, 203 predicted proteins | sample AgamicAtPrz_FD_200249 | JGI IMG/M metagenome (GOLD analysis project Ga0268257, IMG submission 200249) | Agave microbial communities from Guanajuato, Mexico - At.P.rz (v2) (version 3) | ecosystem: Host-associated > Plants > Phyllosphere > Phylloplane/Leaf | place: Guanajuato, Mexico | collected... | reverse complement strand
GTTTTTCTCCGGCGGGGCGAATCACTCCGCGCCCTGCTGAGCCGTCTGCGTTGCCGCTTTGCCGTCTCAGTGGTGGCGCATTATAGGGCGTTAATTCCGGCTGACAAGGGTTTATTGCAAAAAAATGGTCGAAAGCGGCTTTTTTGTACGAAAGGGTCAAAAAGCAACGTTTCGCGATTACTATTCGAACAGAAACACCTGCACAGCGGCACAAATCACCCTTATCTGTCGTTTCAGCAGTGCTATCCTGAACAGCGGACACGCTTAGCAAACTGAACAATTATCAAAGAAGGACGCTCAATGATTCGTTCCGCGCGCAGTATGGCCGGTTTGCCCTGGATTGCCGCAATGGCGTTCTTTATGCAGGCCCTCGACGCCACCATCCTCAATACCGCGCTCCCTGCCATTGCCACCAGCCTTGAACGATCGCCTCTCGCTATGCAATCTGCCATTATTAGCTACACGTTGACGGTAGCGATGCTTATTCCCGTAAGCGGCTGGCTGGCGGATCGCTTCGGCACGCGCAAAATATTCATTCTCGCCGTTGCGCTCTTTACCCTGGGTTCGCTGGCCTGCGCCTTGTCGGGCTCGCTGAGCATGTTAGTCACGTCGCGCATCATTCAGGGGATCGGCGGCGCCATGATGATGCCCGTGGCGCGCCTGGCGCTGCTGCGTGCTTATCCGCGCAGCGAACTACTCCCGGTGCTCAATTTTGTCACTATGCCCGGTTTGGTTGGCCCCATTCTCGGCCCAATGCTGGGCGGCTTGCTGGTCACTTACGCCAGCTGGCACTGGATATTCCTGATTAACATCCCCATTGGCATCGCCGGGATTGTCTATGCGCGCAAATATATGCCTGACTTCACAACGCCTAAGCGACGTTTTGATTTTGGCGGCTTCCTCCTGTTTGGCTTGGGTCTGGTCTTCATCTCTGTCGGCATTGAGCTTTTTGGCGAGCGCATCGTCATTCCGTGGCAGGCATGTCTGGTCTTACTCAGCGGCGTGGGGTTGCTGCTCCTCTATATTATCCACGCGCGCCGTCATCCAGCACCGTTGATCAGCTTGCCGATGTTTAAAACGCGCACCTTTTCCGTCGGTATCATCGGTAATATCGCCGCGCGGCTCGGTACCGGCTGCATACCCTTCTTGATGCCGCTGATGTTGCAGGTTGGTTTTGGCTATCCCGCCATCATCGCCGGCTGCATGATGGGTCCAACGGCAATCGGCTCACTGCTGGCTAAATCCACGGTTACGCCGGTTCTGCGTCGGTTTGGTTATCGTAAAACGCTGGTCGGTATCACGCTGATCATAGGCGGGCTGATTGCCAGCTTCGCGCTGCAAACGCCGGGCGAAAGCATTCTGCTGTTACTGGTGGCGCTGTTTGTCTTGGGTATGGCGATGTCCACGCAGTTCACCGCCATGAACACCATTACGCTGGCCGATTTAAATGATGAGAACGCCAGCGGCGGTAATAGCGTGCTGGCCGTCACGCAGCAGGTGGCGATAAGCTTTGGCGTCGCCGTTAGCGCGGCGGTGCTGCGCTTTTGGCAGGATGTGGAAAGCAGCACCGTAGGGCAGTTTCATGCCACCTTCTTGACCATGGGCGTGGTTACTGCGGCCTCGGCCGGCGCGTTTTTGCTGTTGCGGGCAGGCGACGGGCGCAACCTTATCGCCAATCGCGAGAAAAAGAAGAAAGCGGCTTAGGCCGAACCGCGTTCCACCAGCTCCGGCGTCAGCTCAAGCATTTGCTGGCTGGCGTCGGGATCGCGCAGGCGATTAATCAGGGTATCAATGGCTAACTCGCCCAAGGCATCCTTGGGCTGATGGACGGTGCTGAGCGGCGGCGTTAGATAGCGGGCCAGTTCGATATCATCGTATCCCACCACCGCCATATCCTGCGGCACCGAAAGTCCCGCCTGAAACAGAGCATGGTAAACGCCCACCGCCATCGCATCATTGCTCGTGAACACCGCCTGCGGTGGTGTCTCCAGCGCAAGCAGCTGGTTCATGGCATTAAAACCGCCCTGAAATTCGAAATCGCCGTCCACCACGTACGCCTCGGGCACCGACAATCCGCTGTTGCGCATGGCCTTATGAAAACCTTCAAGGCGCATACGCGCCGGCGTTTTATCCTGCGGTCCAGCAATGCAGGCAATGCGCGTATAGCCGCGATCGATAAGATACTGCGTGGCCAACTCACCGCCCAGCAGCGCATTGTCCTGAATAATGTCGCCGCGCCCTTCAAACGGCGCCCAGTCCATCATCACCATGGGCACGGACGGATAGCGGTTAAGGATTTCGGCGGAAGGCAGATGGCTTTCCGTACACATTAGCAGCAGCCCATCAACACGCTTTTGCATCAGCGTTTCCAGGCTGCGATTCATGCGCTCTTCGTCTCCTTCGGTATTACACAAAATCAGGCTGTAGCCGCGCGCGTAGCAGCAGTTTTCTACCCCGCGTACCACTTCAGCATAAAACGGGTTGCTGCTGGCGGTAAGCAACATACCAATGGTGCGCGTTTCGTTGAGCTTGAGGCTTCGGGCCAGCGCTGAGGGCGCGTAGTTCAACTCGCTAATGGCCTGCTGCACGCGCGCCCGCACCCGCTCACTCACAAAGCGGTTGTTGTTAATAACGTGGGACACCGTAGAGGTGGAGACGCCCGCCAGGCGAGCGACATCTTTCATGGTAGCCAAGGGCTTAATCCTGTTGCAGCAGGAAGGCGTCAATTTCCGTGCGCCACGGCACGGAGGGCTGAGCGCCAGGACGCGTTACCGCGATGGCCGCCGCCGCATGGGCAAAGCGCACCGCCTCGCGCAGCGCCATGCCTTCCAGCCGCGCGGTAATAAACGCACCGTTGAACGTATCGCCCGCCGCAATGGTGTCGACCGCCTGCACGCTGAATCCTGGGATGCGTTCTCCTTCGCCCGCAACGCTGAGCCACACGCCTCGACGTCCCAACGTGATCAGCACCGTATTGATGCCTTTCGCATGCAGCGCAGCAGCGGCGCGTGCAGCATCATCATCGTTTTTGACGGCGATGCCGGTCAGAATCTCGGCTTCGGTTTCGTTAGGCGTGATGATATCAATATGGGACAGCAGCGCATCGGAGAGCTGCGTGGCAGGTGCCGGGTTCAGAATCACTTGAGTGTGATGCGCACGCGCGATCTCTGCCGCCGACAGCACGCTTTCCAGCGGTGACTCAAGCTGCATCAGCAGCGCGTCGGCCTCGGCGATCACCTGTTGATGACGCGCTACGCACGCAGGCGTCAGCGCCGCGTTGGCACCGGAATAGATCCCGATGTTGTTTTCACCTTCTGCATTCACAAAAATCATGGCGACGCCGGTCGCTTCACCCTCAACCGTTTCCACCGGTGCGATATCAATGCGGTCCTGCTCAAGCTGCTGACGAATACGCTCACCGATGTCATCGGCACCGACGCAGGCAATAAACGCTATCTCCGCGCCAGCACGACCCGCAGCCACCGCCTGGTTAGCGCCTTTGCCGCCAAAGGCGATCTGATACTGTTTCCCGATCACCGTTTCGCCCGGACGTGGGAAGTGCGCGAGATTAAGAATGTGGTCGGCATTGATGCTGCCAAGAACGGCCAGTTTTGCGTGTGTGCTCATTAGACGTGATCCAGAAAATGCGCCACCGAGACGGTGGCGCGTTGCCATGCTTTTCTTTGGTTTTTATTTAGTAACCAGCTTCAGGTCAACCGGATTGATTGCCTGCACTTTTTCGCCTTTCAGCACTTTATCTGCAGTATCGACGCCGATCACGCCAATTTTCTCAGGCATTTGCGCCACGGTCGCCGTAAGCTTACCGGATTCAACCGCTTTCACGCCGTCAGCCGTGCCGTCAAAGCCCACAACCAGCACATCGGTTTTACCGGCAGTTTGCAGCGCACGCAGTGCACCCAGCGCCATCTCATCGTTCTGCGCGAATACCGCCTGCACATCCGGATGCGCCTGCAGCAGGTTCTGCATAACGTTCAGACCTTTAGTACGATCGAAATCTGCGGGCTGGCTGGCCAGCACGTTGAATTTGTGTGCATCAGCAGCTTGCTTAAAGCCTTCACCACGCTCACGCGCCGCTGAAGTCCCCGCGATGCCCTGCAGCTCAATGATTTTCGCGCCGTCGCCCAGTTTTTTCGCGATGAAATCACCCGCCATTTTGCCCCCGAAGCGGTTGTCAGAGGCGACGTGGCTAACCACTTTGCCCTGCGCGGCCTGACGGTCCAGCGTGATCACCGGGATATTGGCCTGATTTGCCATTTTCACTGCATTGCCTACCGCGTCGGAATCCGTGGGGTTGATCAACAGCAGTTTGGTGCCGCGCACGGTCAGATCTTGCACGTTTGCCAGCTCTTTCGCCGGGTTGTTCTGCGAATCCAGCACCACCAGGTTATAGCCCAGCTTATCGGCTTCTTTCTGTGCGCCGTCTTTCAGCGACACAAAGAACGGGTTATTCAGGGTGGAAACCACCAGCGCAATCGTGTCCTTGGCCATTGCGCCAGCACTGAGGGTGGCGCCAAGGATGACGGCCAATGCAGTTAACTTTTTCATTTATATAATCCTGTGTGAAGGTCAGAGTGATTTACTGCTTTTGTTATCCACCAGCACGGCCAGCAGAATGACAACGGCTTTAACAATCATCTGGTAGTAAGAGGAAACGCCCATCAGATTCAGACCGTTATTAAGGAAGCCGAGGATCAACGCACCAATCAGCGTGCCCATGATGCGTCCTTTACCGCCCGCCAGACTGGTGCCGCCCAGCACCACCGCGGCAATCGCATCCAGCTCATAGCCGGTTCCTGCCGTAGGCTGCGCAGAGGAGAGGCGCGCCACTTCAATCGTACCTGCCAGCGCCGCCAGCAGACCAGAGAGTGAATAGACAATAATCTTGACGCGGTTCACGTTGATGCCAGAAAGGCGCGTGGCGGATTCGTTGCCGCCCAACGCATAAATGTAGCGGCCCAAGCGCGTGTGATGCAGCATGTACCATGCGAGGGCAAACACCACGGCCATCAGCCACACTGGCGTCGGGATCCCCAACGGGCGACCGATACCAAACCAGCCGAACAGATCGGCGTTATCGCTGAAACCGGTATTAATCGGACTGCCGTTGGTATACACCATGGTGACACCGCGCAGCAGCAGCATCATCACCAGCGTGGCGATAAACGCCTGCACTTTGCCACGCGCCACGATCACCCCAGTTACGCCGCCAATGGCCGCCCCCAACGCCAGTGATGCCGCCACGGCGACCAGCGCATTGACTTCCATCCCCACGATCGAGGCCGCTACCGCGCCGGTCAGCGCCAGCAGTGAACCCACGGATAAATCGATGCCCGAGGTCAGGATCACCAGCGTCATGCCGACCGCCATAATGGCGTTAACCGACGTCTGCTGCAGAATATTGAACATGTTCGGCAGCGTGAAAAAGTTAGGGCTTTGGCTGGCCACCACCGCGATCAGCACCAGCAGCGCAATCAGCGACTTCTGCTCCATCAGCCAGGCTTTACTGAACCAGCGGCGACGGGCGGGTAAGGTTTGGGTACTCATACAACTAACTCCTCGCTGTGTTGCTTGCCTACTGCAGCGGCCATCAGGGATTCCTGAGAAGCCTCTTCACGGGAAAATTCGCCACTGAGATGGCCTTCGTGCATCACCAAGATGCGATCGCTCATGCCCAGTACCTCTGGCATTTCAGATGACACCAGAATGATGCTCAGCCCATCGGCTTTAAATTGGTTAATTAACTGATAAATTTCTTTTTTTGCGCCAACATCAACGCCGCGCGTAGGCTCATCCAGAATCAACACGTCTGGACGCGTCATCAAGCCGCGCGCAATCGCCACCTTTTGCTGATTCCCGCCCGACAGCAGGCCAATCGGCTGCGCCATCGACGGTGTTTTCACGTTAAACAGGCGGATAAAATCGCCCACGGCCAGCTGCTCTTCGCTATGTTTGAGAGTGCCCGAGGCGTGGCTGAAATAGCGCAGCGCCGTCAGCGACATGTTCTCTTTGACTGACATGCCCAGCACCAAGCCATCGCGCTTGCGATCTTCAGAGATATACACAATGCCATTGGCCAGTCCGTCCTGCGGCGTGCGGGTGATCACCTGGCGGCCGTTGAGCGTTACCTTGCCTTGGGTGCGGGGCAGCGCGCCGTAGAGCACTTTCATCAGCTCCGTACGTCCGGCCCCCATCAGGCCGGAAATACCAAGAATTTCCCCTTCACGCAGGGTAAAGCTGACGTTATCCACACCCGGACCGCTGAGATTTTCCACCGTAAGCCGCACCGCGCCGGGTGGATTTTCGATATGGGGATATTGATCCTCGAGCTTACGGCCAACCATCATTTCGATCAGACGCTCTTCGCTGAGATCGCTTACCGCGCGCTCGGCAATAAATTGCCCGTCGCGAAACACGGTGACGTCGTCGCAAATCTCAAAGATCTCTTTCATGCGGTGCGAGATGTAAACGATGCCGCAGCCCTGCGCTTTCAATTCATTGATCACGCGGAACAGCGACAGCGTTTCGGTATCGGTAAGTGCGTCAGTGGGCTCATCCATAATGATGACTTTCGACTCAAAGCTAAGCACTTTGGCGATTTCCACCATCTGCTGATCGCCAATCGACAGCTCGCCGACCAGCTTGTGGCTATTAAAGCGCAAATTAAGACGCTTCAGCAGCGCATCGGCTTCGGCATACATCGTTTTCCACTGAATGCGGCCAATGCGGTTCACCGCTTCGCGCCCTAAGAAAATATTCTCAGCCACCGTCAGCTGAGGGATCAGGTTAAGCTCCTGATGGATGATGCCAATGCCCGCTTCCTGTGAGGCTTTGGGTCCGCTAAAGGTGACCTCTTTTCCCAACCACTGCAGCGAACCGGCGTCCATGGAGTAAATGCCGGTGAGCACTTTCATCATGGTGGATTTCCCGGCACCGTTCTCGCCCACCAGCGCCATCACGCGGCCGGGATAAACGGCCAGCGAGGCGCCATTCAGCGCTTTCACGCCGGGAAACGATTTTTCTATCCCTTTGAGTTGCAATAAAGGTTGCATGCTGACCTCAGAAGGTGACGCCGGCGCTCAGGATGACATTCGCATACGGAGAACACTCTCCGCTGCGAATGACCGCCTGACTGCTCTGCGTCTGTTGTTTGAACTGTTCATGACTGGTGTAATGAAGGCTAATCACATTTCCCTGGTGCTGTTGCAAGGCTTCGAGCACAGCGAGCAGTGCGTTGTGGAGCTGCGGATTGTGCTGCTTAATCTCCTCCGCCATCAGGGCGCTTTCGACCTGCATCTCCTGCGTGACGACCTCAACCACCTGTAAAAACGCAGGCGTGCCCGGTGTCAAAGCCAGATCAATGCGCTGCGGATCGGCTGGGATCGGCAAACCGGCATCGGCGATGGTCAGCGTGTCGGTGTGCCCCAGGCGAGCAATCACATGAGAGAGTTCAGCGTTAAGTAAGCGACCTTTTTTCATTTCTTCCACTCCACAGCGAAACGTTTCGCTTGCTGGAGTGTATAAAATGTACAAGGCAACTCAATGACGGAATAAGAGAAATGTGATCGTTATCGAAACGTTTCGCGTGCGCCGCGAAAAATTTGAGTTTGGGGTAGAAAACGGAGCCACGGACGGGCTCCGCGGCAGGCCTTAGGGAAGTTTACGCACCTGTTTAACATCCAGTTCAACGGCGTTGAAATCCTTATCCAGTTCGCCGGTGAGTTCAACCTGATCTTTCGGCGTGACGGTCACGCCATTCCAGCGCTTGTGGTCGATTTCCACTTTCATCGTGCCGCTGCTGTCTCGAAACTGGTAATCCTCATCGCCAATCTGTTTCTCAATATGGCCACGCAGGGTGATCCAGCTATCATCCTTCATCTCTTCAGCCTGTTTTACCGTGGTCACGCTGGCCTGATTCGGCTGAAAGCCGCCTTTAGCCGACTGACTCGCGGGCGCGCCAGGATCCACAAAGCCACCTGATTGCGCGGCCATCACCGGCGTTGTCGTTAAGGCTACGATTGCTAATAACGCTGCATGCTTTTTCATTTGCCTGCCTCTGTTGGGAAAGGGAAAGGTTACGTCCATGAGTAAAGCACAGCGTTCTTAACAGGATCTTAAGGGCTTATCATTGAGGAAAAATAAGCTAACGTCGGCGATAAATACTGTACTTGCACTAAATCGCTTCGTATAACGGCGCAGAGAGCAAAGGAGAACGCATGCGTATTATGTTAATTGAAGATGACGCGATCATTGGCGACGGGTTGAAAGTCGGATTGACCAAGCTGGGGTTTAGCGTGGACTGGTTCGCTTCGGGCGAAGCGGGCTATCGCGCCCTGGACGCGGCCCCGTGGGATGCCGTGATCCTCGATTTATCGCTGCCAGAGCGTGACGGATTAGCCATCCTGCGCGACTGGCGCCAGCAAGGGGCAGACGTGCCGGTGCTGATTCTTACCGCGCGCGATGCGCTGGATCAGCGCGTACAAGGATTACAGCTTGGCGCCGATGACTATTTGTGTAAACCGTTTGCCCTGACGGAAGTGGCCGCACGCCTGGAAGCGCTGATTCGCCGCCGCCACGGTCAACTGCAGCCCGAGCTGCGGCATGGCAACGTCGTGATGGCACCGTCCAGCCACTGTGTCTGGCTGGACGGCGAGGCCATCGCGCTCAAGAGCCGCGAACTGGCGCTGCTGGAGCTGTTTCTGCGCCATCCCGGACGCGTCCTGACGCGCGCCCAGCTGGAGGAGAAGCTCTACAACTGGGACGATGACGTCTCCAGCAACGCCGTCGAAGTGCACATTCACCATCTGCGTAAGAAATTGGGCAGCGCGTTTATTCGCACCGTGCATGGCGTTGGCTACATGCTGGGAGCAGCAGAATGAGCCTGTTTTTGCGTCTCGCCGTCGGCGTTGTGTTGCTGATCCTGATGTGCGGCAGCCTGGCTGGCCTGCGCGCCTGGCAGCAAACGCGCGACAACGTGAACACGCTGTTTGATACCCAGCAGATGCTGTTCGCCAAACGCCTGCTGGCGCTCGACCCCAATAATTTGCACGAATACGCCCTGCCAAAAACCAAGCGTCTGCTGCGCCATCATCGCGGTAAACAGGATGATGACGCGCTGGCCTTTGCGCTGTTTACCGCCGCGGGCGAACCGCTGCTCAACGACGGTGAGAACGGGCGCGATATTCGTTTCGCCCCCCAGCACGATGGGTTTCAAGACGATCAATTAGAAGACGACGACGACCGCTGGCGGCTGCTGTGGCTCTCGTCGGCGGACAAGCGCTACCGCGTGGCGGTAGGGCAGGAGTGGGAATACCGCGATGACATGACGCGCGATCTGGCGCTCAGCAGCTTACTGCCGTGGCTGATCGCTATGCCGTTAATGCTACTGCTGCTGCTAGCGCTGGTGTGGTTCGAGCTGCGTCCCTTGAAACGTCTTACCGCGTCACTCCACCAGCGCCAACCGGACGATGCGACGCCGCTTGCCACGAAAGGCGTACCCAATGAAGTGAAACCGCTGTTGGCCGCGCTCAACGACCTGTTCAGCCGAACCGCGCAGCAGGTGGCACGCGAACGCCGCTTTACCGCCGATGCGGCCCATGAACTGCGCAGTCCGCTGGCGGCGCTGCGGGTGCAGAGCGAGGTGATTCAACTGGCGGACGATGATGAACCGATGCGCCAACGGGCGCTACACCAGCTCGACAGCGGTATTGCGCGCGCCACGCGACTGGTGGATCAGCTGCTGACGCTGTCGCGTGTGGAAGCCGATGACTTACGCAGCGAATTTCAGTCGGTATCCTGGGCCACGCTGCTACAAAGCGCCATCGCTGAACAGGTGTCGCAGGCCGACGCGCAGGGCATGCAGATACGGCTCCACCTTCAGGGGCAGCCAGTGATGAACGGTCATCCGCTGCTGCTGAGTTTGCTGCTGCGGAATTTACTGGATAACGCCTTGCGCTATGCACCTGCGGGTACGCAGATTCAGCTGACGTTGGCCGCGCGCCGCCTCACCGTGGAAGATAATGGCCCAGGCGTTAGCGAGCAGCAGCGGGAGAGGTTAGGGGAACGATTCTGGCGACCGCCGGGCCAGGCGCAGACTGGCAGCGGCTTAGGCTTATCCATTGTGAAAAACATTGCTCAGCTGCACGGCATGCGTCTTGAATTTGGTCATGCCGTGCCGCAAGGGCTGCGCGTCACGCTGCGCTGGTGAGGCGCCGCGTTAAATTTCCACCTGCGTACCGAGCTCGATCACGCGGTTAGGCGGGATCTCAAACTGATCCGGTGCGCGCAGCGCATTACGCTGTAGCGCCAGGAACAGCTTGCCACGTAGCCGTAAATACCAAGGCCGCTTGCCGATAATCAGTGACTCGTGCGACATAAAGAACGAGGTTTCAATCATCCGGCAGTTAAGCCCCTCTAAGCCACAGCGGTGGAATATCTCTTCAACGTTGGGCGTTTCTCGCCAACCGTAGCTCGCCACCACACGCCAGAAGGTCGGCGACAGCTGCTCAATGGTCACACGGCGCACGTTATGGACATAAGGCGCGTCTTCGGTTCGCAGCGTAAGCAGCACCACGCGCTCATGCAACACCTTGTTATGTTTGAGATTATGTAACATAGCAAAGGGGATCACGTTCAGCGCGCGCGACATATACACGGCCGTGCCCGGCACGCGTACCGGCGGTGACTTCTCCAGGGAGGCGATCATCGCTTCCAGCGAGTTGCCGTGCTCGTGCATACGGCGCAGCAGGCGGAAGCGCTCGCTTTTCCAGGTGGTCATCACGATAAACATGATCAGGGCTAGCGTCAGCGGCAACCAGCCACCCGAGAAGATTTTGACCAGGTTCGCGGAGAACAGCGACACGTCAATGCACAGCATGCCCGCCAGCAGCAGGCCGACCAGATAGCGGTTCCAGTGCCAATTCTGAATCGCCACGGTGGCGCAGAGGATCGCGGTCAGCACCATGGTGCCGGTCACGGCGATGCCATAGGCCGCCGCCAGGTTGCTGGAGTGCTCAAAGCCGATAATCACAATCAAGACCGAGAAATAGAGCAGCCAGTTAATCACCGGAATGTAAATCTGCCCCGACTCCTCTTCCGAGGTATGAACAATACGCATCGGCGGCAGATAGCCCAGGCGCACCGCCTGACGGGTCAGCGAGAACACGCCCGAGATCACCGCCTGTGAAGCGATCACCGTTGCCAGCGTCGCCAAAATCAGCATCGGGATCAGCGCCCAGTCCGGGGCCAGCAGGAAAAAGGGGTTTTTAATAGCTTCGGGATGCTTTAACAGCAGCGCACCCTGACCAAAGTAGTTAAGCACCAGCGACGGCAGCACCACCGCAAACCACGCCAGACGGATCGGCAATTTACCAAAATGCCCCATATCGGCGTAGAGTGCTTCAACGCCGGTGATGGCCAATACCACCGCGCCGAGCGCAAAGAACGACACTTTTTTGTATTCGATAAAGAAATGCACCGCCCAGCTCGGATTCAACGCCTGCAGCACTTCTGGATTGCCCATGATGCTGCGCGCGCCCAGCACGGCGAGGACGATAAACCACAAGAGCATCACCGGTGCGAACAGCTTTCCAACGATACCGGTGCCGTGCTTTTGAATGATAAACAGCAGCGTCAGCACCGCAATGGCCAGCGGCACGATATAGGTATCCAGGCTCGGGGCCGCAATTTCCAGCCCTTCCATCGCCGACAGCACTGACACGGCGGGCGTGATCACCACTTCGCCATAGAAAAAGCTGCCGCCAATTAAGCCCATGATGACCAGAATGGCGGTAGCACGCGCGCCGGTGTTGCGTCCCGCCAGCGACATCAAGGTGAGAATACCGCCTTCTCCCGCGTTGTCCGCGCGCATGACATAGCTGATGTATTTCAGCGACACCACCAAAATCAGCAGCCAAAAAATCAGGGAAAGGAAGCCAAAGACCGCATCACGCTCCACGCCAAAGCCAAACTGTCCCGAAAGACATTCGCGTAAGGTATAGAGTGGGCTGGTGCCGATATCGCCATACACCACGCCAATTGCGGCCAGCGTGACGGCGCCAAGGGACTGTTTCTTATCCGAGCTCATAGGTTGTCTTTTTCAGGAGCGAAAGAGGCCGTAACGTTTCGCTCTCATCATCAAAAAGCGCACAGTATGCACATATTCCCAAAAAAACCCACTTTTCAAAAGCGTGATTATCCGCTTATCAACCCGTTAATTCGCCGACATTGGGCCAAAAAGCCTTACGAACCCCGCACGTTACTGCGTTTCAACCTTCTGAAACAAAAAAGCTGACGGCTATCAACGCTTTCACGCATGATAATCAGTAGAGTATTGCGCTCGCCAGAATGTGACGGCTCAAGGTTCAGAAGGACAATGATGTGATTATGGCTCAACCCCATCTTTTGGCAGAAAGAATTTCTCGCCTGAGTAACGCCCTGGAAAAGGGGCTGTATGAACGGCATCATGCGATTCGGCTCTGCCTGCTGGCGGCATTGAGTGGTGAAAGTGTCTTTTTGCTCGGGCCGCCGGGCATCGCCAAAAGCCTGATAGCCCGCCGCCTGAAATACGCCTTCCAGCACGCCCGCGCGTTTGAATATCTGATGACCCGTTTCTCCACCCCGGAAGAGGTGTTTGGCCCCTTGTCCATTCAGGCGCTCAAAGATGAGGGCCGCTATCAGCGGTTGACCAAGGGCTATCTGCCCGATGCCGAGATCGTTTTTCTCGATGAAATCTGGAAGGCGGGCCCGGCAATTTTGAACACGCTGCTCACTGCCATCAATGAACGCCGCTTTCGCAACGGCGACTGCGAAGAAAAAATCCCCATGCGTCTGCTGGTGACCGCCTCCAATGAGCTGCCGGAAGCCGACAGCGGACTGGAAGCGCTGTATGACCGCATGCTGATTCGGCTGTGGCTGGACAACGTACATGAAAAGCAGAATTTCCGTAGCCTGCTCACCCACCAGCAGGATGAAAATGATAATCCGGTAGCAGAAGCGCTGCGTATCAGCGATGAAGAGTACCAGCAGTGGCAAAAAGGCATCACCCAGGTGGCGCTGCCCGATCACGTGTTTGAGCTGATTTATCAGCTGCGTCAGCAGCTGGAAAATTTGCCGAACGCGCCCTACATCTCCGATCGCCGCTGGAAAAAAGCCATTCATCTTTTACAAGCCAGCGCGTTTTATAGCGGTCGCACAGCAATTGCGCCGATTGATCTGGTGCTACTCAAAGATTGCCTGTGGCACGATGTTGCCTCCATGAAGCTGCTGGACAGTGAACTCAATGCTCTGATGACGCAGCACGCCTGGCAGCAGCAGTCGCTACTGCACACGCTGCAGCAGATAAACGCGCGGCGGCTGACGCTGCAACAGCAGCAGAGCGTGGCGCAGGCGCTTACGCTGGAAAAACACAGCAGCATGTTTAGCCGCAAGCCGCACTACGCACTGCCCGCCTCGCTGATCGAAGATTCGCTGACGCTGATGCTGCAGCAGCCATTGATGTTGCACGATATCCAGGTTTCACACGTGGTGGTGGGACGAGAAGCGCTGGAACAGTGGCTGCTGAAAGGCGGCGATATGCGCGGCAAGCTCAACGGCATTGGCTTTGCGCAAACGCTGGATCTGCTGGTGGATAGCCACCATTGCCTCACGCTGCGTGACACCAGTTTGCAGTCAACCCGTTTGACGCTACCGGGCGCCGCAAACAGCCAGGCCGTGCCGCAGGAAATTCAGGAAGCCTACGATGCACTGGAGACCCAGCTGCGCGCGCAGCGCACGCTGTTTAGCCAGCACCAGCGCTGTTTGTTCATCAGCGATGAGTGGCTGGCCCTTATTGAAACCAGCCTCCAGAACGTGGCGGAACAGCTGAAACAGGCGCGAAAATGATTTCACTGGAGTCGCTCAGCGCGCTGCTCTCCATCGGGGAAACGGAGCTTATCGAAGACCTGATCATCGCGCTGCTGGCGTCTCCGCAGCTGGCGCTGTTCTTTGAAAAATTCCCTCGCATGAAGCAGGCGCTGATGCGCGATCTCCCACGCTGGCGACATGAGATCGCCGATCAGATCCGCGCCACGCCGGTGCCTGAAGCGCTGGCGCAAGAGTTTCAACTGTTTCAACAGATGCAGCTGCTTGACACCGCCGCTTTTTCAAAACAGCTGCCGGCGATCATGCACCAGCTGACTCACCTGGCTTCCCCTTTTATCGCCGATGCCAGCAAACTGCTGCTGCACACCGACCATGCCCAGCTCAGTAACGCGCAGCATACGCTGTTTCTACAGCGCTGGCGGCTCAGCCTGACGCTGCAAACCCTGACCCTCAATGAATCGATCCTGGAAGAGCAGCGCGAGCGACTGATGGCCGAACTGCAACAGCAGATGGCGATCAGCGGTCAGCTGGCACCGATTTTAACCGATGACGATGAAGCCGCGGCCGGGCGCCTGTGGGATCTCAGCAAAACGTCATTGCAGCCGGGTGACGCCCAATTAATCGTGCAATTTGGTGATTTTCTGGCGCAGCAACCCGAGCTTATGCAGCTGGCACAGCAGCTGGGGCGCAGCCGCGAGGCAAAGTCGGTGCCGTCGCAGGAGGCGCCGCTGGAAGCATTTCATCAGTTAGTACGCGAGCCGGATAACGTGCCAGAAGAGGTCAGCGGGCTGCATCAAAGCGACGATGTGCTGCGCCTGCTGCCGCCGGAGCTGGCGGCGCTCAGCATCAGCGAGCTGGAACTGGAGTTTTATCGCCGTTTGGTTGAAAAACGGCTGCTGACGTATCGGCTGCAGGGCGACGCCTGGCATGACAGCGTATCGCTCCGTCCGGTCAGCCACCAGCAGCATGAGGCGCAGCCGCGCGGGCCGTTTATTGTCTGCGTGGACACGTCGGGCTCCATGGGCGGCTTCAACGAACGCTGTGCCAAAGCGTTTTGTCTTGCGCTGCTGAAAGTGGCGCTGGCTGATCGGCGTCGCTGCTACATCATGCTGTTCGCGCATGACGTGATTGGCTACGAACTCACCGCCGATAACGGTATTGAACAAGCGATTCGCTTTCTGAGCCAGCGCTTTCGCGGCGGTACCGATTTGGCGGCCTGCCTTGCCGAGGTGGTGAAACGCATGGAGGGCAGCGCATGGCAAGAAGCCGATGCCGTGGTGGTCTCTGACTTTATTGCGCAGCGCCTGCCCGACGCGCTCATTGCCACCATCAAGCAGCGCCAGCTTCACCATCAGCAACGTTTCCATGCCGTGGCCATGTCGACCCACGGCAAGCCTGGGATTTTACGGATATTCGATCATATTTGGCGGTTTGAGACAGGTCTCAAAAACCGCCTGCTGCGGCGCTGGCGGCGCTAATTCATCTTGCAGAAATGCATATTTGCTATAGTGAATTACCCGCTGTGTTTATTCAGCTTACGGAGTTCACTGTGACCACCGCCGATCCCCACTCTCACTTACCCGCGCCGACCCGTACCGTTCGGCTTTCTGGCACCAGCAGCGACGAAAAGCGCGCCGAGTTACTGGCCTACTTTACGCAAACCTGGACGCTCTACGAGAGCCTGTTTGACTGCCTGCAGGATGAACGCGCCTATTTCAATAAGGCGATTTCGCTGCGGCATCCGCTGATCTTTTACTACGGTCATACCGCTACGTTTTACGTGAATAAACTGATGGCGGGACGCTATCTGGAACAGCGCGTGGACGACCGCATCGAAGCGATGATGGCGATCGGCGTGGATGAGATGAGCTGGGACGATCTGGATGAGAGCCATTATGACTGGCCGACGGTTGCGGAAGTTCGCGATTATCGCGGCAAAGTAAAAAGCCTCGTCAGTGACTTTATCCGCACCATGCCGCTGGATTTGCCTATTACCTGGGAAAGCCCAGCATGGGTGGTTCTGATGGGCATTGAGCATGAACGCATCCATCTGGAAACGTCCAGCGTACTGATTCGCCAGCTGCCCGTGGCGTGGGTAAAATCACAGCCGCACTGGCCCGCCTGCCCACTTGCCCGTCACGACCGCGCGGCAGTGCCCGACAATACGCTGGTTGCCCTGCCGGGCGGACACGTGCAGCAGGGTAAAACCGACGATACGTACGGCTGGGACAACGAGTATGGCCGCCTGCATACCGAGCTTAAACCGTTCAAAGCCAGCAAAATGCTGGTCAGTAATGCGGAGTTTTATCGGTTTATCACCGCGGGCGGCTACGACGAACGCCGCTGGTGGGATGAGGAAGGCTGGGGCTGGCGCGAATTTTCTGCGGCACAGATGCCCACCTTCTGGGTCGGCGACGTTGCGCAGCCTGAACAGCTTAAGCTGCGCCTGATGACGGAAGAAGTGCCCATGCCGTGGGACTGGCCCGCAGAGGTGAATCAGCTGGAAGCCTCCGCATTCTGCCGCTGGCTGGCGGCGGAGACCGGTAAGCAAATTCAGCTGCCGTGCGAAGCCGAGTGGATGCAGCTACGTGAGCAGGTTAACGGCGATCAGCCTGACTGGACAGACGCGCCCGGCACGCCCGGCAACATCAATCTCGCCTGGTGGGCCTCCTCCTGTCCGGTGGATCGCTTCGTACAAGGCGAATTTTACGACATCGTCGGCAACGTCTGGCAGTGGACCACTACGCCGATCAACGGCTTTGATGGCTTCAAAGTGCATCCGCTTTATGACGATTTCTCAACGCCCACTTTTGACGGCAAGCACAGCATTATTAAAGGCGGCAGCTGGATCTCCACCGGTAATGAGGCGCTGAAATCGTCACGTTACGCCTTTCGTCGCCACTTCTTCCAGCACGCCGGTTTCCGCTATGTGGTTTCCTCTCACCAGGAAACCATGGCGCAAAATCCTTACGAAACCGATGGGATGGTGTCGCAGTACCTCGATTTCCAATACGGCCCCTCTTATTTCAACGTGCCCAATTACGCGGCGGCCTTGGTAGAAAAACTGCTGCCACACTGTAAACAGCGTGGTGAAGCACTGGATATTGGCTGTGCCACCGGCCGCGCCAGTTTTGAACTGGCCCGCTACTTTGACGCCGTCACCGGCATGGATTACTCGGCGCGCTTTATTGATGTCGCGCTGCAGCTCACCTCCGGTGAAGATTTCCGCTATGTGGTACCGGAAGAGGGCGATCTGGTGGAATATCGTCAGGTACGTCTCAATACTTTTGGCCTGGGTAAAGCGCAAGCGCAGCGCATTCAGTTTGTCCAGGGCGATGCCTGCAATCTGAAGCCGCAGCCCAACCGCTACGATTTGGTACTGGCGTCGAACCTGATCGATCGCCTGCGTCAGCCAGCGCGCTTCTTGCAGGACATCACGCCGATGATTCGCGCGGGTGGAATGCTGGTGCTCTCTTCACCTTATACCTGGCTGGAAGAATTTACGCCGAAGGAGAACTGGCTGGGCGGCATTCGTGAAAACGGAGAAGCGCTGACCACCTATCAGGCGCTACAGCGCTTGCTGCGCGACGACTTTGAGGAGATCGCGCCACCGCAGGATGTGCCGTTTGTGATCCGCGAGACCGCGCGCAAGTTTCAGCACACGCAAGCGCAGCTGACTTTCTGGCGTAAGCGCTAAAAAAGCGTGCAGACCGCGGCAGCCACGCGGTCTGCACCTTGCCTACCTCTTTTATTTCCTGCACATTCTTCCCCACTCACACAACATGACCTTAACGAGGCTGGATAATGGCGGACTCTGTGCAACTGGATAATCTTGATCGCGGCATTTTGAACGCGCTGCTGCAAAACGCGCGCACGGCATATGCTGAACTCGCCAAACAGTTCAACGTCAGCCCCGGCACGATTCACGTGCGCGTTGAAAAAATGCGCCAGGCAGGAATTATTCTGGGCACGCGCGTAGAGATTGATCCCCGCCAGCTGGGATTTGATGTGTGCTGCTTTATTGGCATCATCCTGAAGAGCGCCCGCGATTATCCTGCCGCGTTGCGCAAACTGGAGGCGTTGGATGAAGTGGTGGAAGCCTGGTATACCACCGGCCATTACAGCATCTTCATTAAGGTGATGTGCCGCTCGATCGATGCTCTACAACAGGTATTGATCAACAAGATCCAGACCATTGATGAAATCCAGTCCACTGAGACGTTGATCTCTCTGCAAAACCCCATCATGCGCACGATCAAGCCGTAACGCCCTTTTCTGTGCATAGAGTTATCCCGCACAGATCGCATGCTGGGTGCGCTTTGTCGCGTGATGCTTTCTGCTATTAACCCTGTTGTCCACAGGTGGATCACCGCTTGATCACAGCGTACAATGCTGGCCTTTAGTGCGGGAGAGCATCATGGCCAATATTACGTTAATCAGCGGCAGCACCTTGGGCAGCGCCGAATACGTCGCTGAACATTTAGAAGAAAAACTGCAGGACGCTGGCTTCTCCACGGAGACGCTGCACGGGCCAGAGCTGGATGACGTGCCGCTGGAAGGTATTTGGCTGTTGGTGACCTCAACGCACGGCGCAGGCGAGCTGCCCGATAATCTGCTGCCTTTTTTCGACGCGCTGCAGGAAAAGCGCCCCGATCTTTCCGCCGTGCGCTTTGGCGCAGTGGGGATTGGCAACCGCGAGTACGATCTGTTTTGCGGCGCGATCAAACAGCTGGAGACACTGCTGAGTGAGTTAGGTGCAAAACGCGTGGGCGATCGTCTTGAGATCGATGTACTGGAGCACGAGATTCCTGAAGATCCCGCCGAGGAGTGGGTGGCGAGCTGGTATCCGCAGCTTTAAGCCGATCCTGAGGCGGTGAAGGATCGGGAATTTAGCCCGATCCGCAGTTTTTTTCCCTGTATTTTGCGTTTTCTCTGCCGCCTTTCTGTGGATAACCTAGCTGATTAGATGCGTATAACCGGTAGTTATCCAGATAATAACCGCTGTTGCTTTTTTAATCTGTGTATAACTCGCTATTTTGATCTCAGCTTATACGGATCAGGATCACCGATCACTCACAGCATGCGATCCTTATTAATCTCTTGATTTGCATTCTCTTTCCCGAGTTATCAACAGAACATCGCGATCCTAATAAGAGATCTAACAAGAAGATCATATAAAAGAATAAAGATCCTTTCTTTTAAACCACAGGATCCCGCCGCTTTCGCCGTCGCCATAATTTAAGTAGAATCCACCGCCCAGGGCATTGAACCCTGCCTGAACATTAACGAGGTATCCCTTCATGTTTTATCCAGATCCTTTTGACGTCATCATCATTGGTGGTGGTCATGCGGGAACAGAAGCCGCGATGGCCGCTGCCCGAATGGGTCAGCAAACCCTGTTACTTACCCATAACATTGATACGCTTGGACAAATGTCCTGCAATCCGGCAATCGGTGGCATCGGGAAAGGACACCTGGTTAAGGAAGTGGATGCCTTAGGTGGGTTGATGGCAACGGCAATCGACCACGCCGGTATTCAGTTTAGGATACTAAACGCCAGCAAAGGACCCGCAGTACGTGCTACCCGTGCTCAGGCCGATCGCGTGCTTTACCGGCAGGCCGTTCGCACCGCACTGGAAAACCAGCCGAACCTGATGATCTTCCAGCAGGCGGTTGACGATCTGATTGTGGAAAACGATCGTGTGGTGGGCGCTGTCACCCAAATGGGACTGAAATTCCGCGCAAAAGCCGTGGTGCTGACCGTAGGGACTTTCCTGGACGGTAAAATTCATATCGGACTGGATAATTACAGCGGGGGCCGCGCAGGTGATCCTCCGTCGATCCCGCTGGCGAAGCGCCTGCGTGCCTTGCCGCTGCGCGTTAACCGCCTCAAGACGGGAACGCCGCCGCGTATTGATGCGCGCAGCATCGACTTTTCAGCGTTGACGCCACAGCACGGCGACAACCCCATGCCTGTCTTCTCGTTTATGGGCAACGCGTCGCAGCACCCTCAGCAGGTGCCGTGCTGGATCACCTATACCAACGAGCAGACTCACGACGTGATCCGCCAGAATTTGGATCGCAGTCCGATGTATGCCGGGATCATTGAAGGGATCGGGCCGCGCTATTGTCCTTCCATTGAAGACAAAGTGATGCGCTTTGCCGATCGTAACGCACATCAGATCTTCCTGGAGCCCGAAGGGCTGACCAGCAACGAGATTTACCCGAACGGCATCTCCACAAGCTTGCCTTTTGACGTGCAGATGCAGATTGTGCGCTCGATGAAAGGGCTTGAGAACGCGAAAATAGTGCGTCCGGGTTACGCCATTGAATATGACTTCTTCGATCCGCGCGATCTCAAGCCGACGCTGGAAAGTAAATTTATTCACGGACTCTTTTTTGCCGGCCAGATTAATGGCACCACCGGTTATGAAGAAGCTGCCGCTCAAGGCTTGCTGGCCGGGTTGAATGCAGCGCGTCTGTCGGCGGATAAAGAGGGCTGGGCACCCCGTCGCGATCAGGCCTATCTTGGCGTGCTGGTGGACGATCTCTGTACGCTGGGCACCAAAGAGCCGTACCGCATGTTTACTTCACGTGCGGAATACCGACTCATGTTGCGAGAAGATAACGCGGATTTGCGTTTAACCGAGACTGGACGCGCGTTGGGGCTGGTGGATGATGCTCGCTGGGCACGCTACAACCAGAAACTGGAAGCCATTGAGTTGGAACGTCAGCGCCTGCGCGATCTGTGGGTGCATCCCAAATCGGAAAACGTGGCCAACGTTAACCTGGCGATCAGTGCACCGTTAACCAAAGAGGCGAGCGGCGAAGATCTGCTGCGTCGCCCGGAAATGACGTATGAACGGCTGATGACCGTGCCCGGTTACGGTCCTGCCCTGGCAGATGCGCAAGCGGCCGAGCAGGTTGAGATACAGGTTAAGTACGAGGGCTATATCGCGCGTCAGCAGGAAGAGATCGACCGCCAGCAACGCAACGAAAACACCTTGCTGCCTGTTGACCTGGACTATCGTCAGGTCAATGGTTTGTCGAATGAGGTGATTGCCAAGCTCAACGATCATAAACCGACGTCCATCGGCCAGGCATCGCGTATTTCCGGCATCACACCTGCCGCGATTTCAATTCTGCTGATCTATCTGAAGAAACAGGGGCTGCTGCGTAAAAGCGCCTGATTGACCTTGGGCGAGGCAACTCGCCCCGTGACTGGAACTCTCGTTGTGATTAACAAACTCTCCCAGCTGCTGCACGCGGCGAACATTTCCCTAACCGATCAGCAAAAACAGCAGCTGGTGGGCTACGTTGAGCTGCTGCACAAGTGGAATAAAGCCTATAACCTCACCTCGGTGCGCGACCCACAACAAATGCTGGTGCGCCACATTCTCGACAGCGTGGTCGTGGAACCGCATTTGCAAGGTGAGCGGTTTATTGATGTCGGCACCGGCCCGGGGTTACCCGGTATTCCGCTGGCCATTGCGCGTCCGCAGGCGCATTTCACGCTGTTAGACAGTTTGGGGAAACGCGTTCGATTTCTCCGTCAGGTACAGCATGAGTTAGGACTTACTAACGTCACACCAGTACAAAGCCGCGTTGAAGAGTTCATCGGTGAGCCTCCCTTTGACGGCGTCATCAGTCGTGCCTTTGCTTCGCTGGAAGATATGTTGAACTGGTGTCATGCGCTGCCAGGCAAGCACGGGCGCTTCTATGCGTTAAAAGGCGTGCGCCCCGACGATGAGATTGCGTCGCTGCCGGTGGGCTTTACTGTAGACAGTGTGGTTCCGCTCCAGGTACCTGAGCTGGACGGCGAACGGCATTTGGTGGTGATTTGTCGCCAATAACCCGATAAGTTACAGGGATAATAGCGATATATTGCATGAAGTCCATGCACGGTGGCTGAGTAAAAAAACAGCGATCGAACCGCGTAACGCGCTGAATTGGACAGGGCAGGGGAGGGAAATACGATTAACATCCCCACTGGAAATTATCCGAAAAGCCCTGTTACATTTAACGAATAATTCACATTTCATTAGCAGCGCTATTACTTGGGGCAACGCATTTGCCGCTCCGGATAGTCACGAGAGAAAATATAACGCGGTAATAAATCGGCGAGCGTAATAGACATTTTACGTTTTTATTACGCAGAGTGATGTCAATAGCCCGTTTTTATCAGATAAGTCCTTATTTTACGGGCGATGTAATTTTATCTCCATGAATGATAAGGGTTTCAAGTTAGTGAGTAATGCTCGTTCATGGATTTGCAGCAAACTTTCAGGTTGGCCTATTGCTTATTATGTGATCTAAAGCACGCTTTAAAGGCACGCTGACTCGCTATTAAATTTCCCCTATTCCGGCGCGTGCGGAATCGAATCTTTTAAAAAATAGGCCTTCAGAAAGAAATTTAAATAATTGTTCACCTTTTCTCTACTTAGCGATTGAAATCGCAGGTGGCGCCCGTATAATTTGCACGGCTTTTGCTGCTTGACTCAAAAGAGTAAAGGCAGTCTTATACGACACGCGACATACCCCGTTCGGGGCAGGAGAGTTCAGCGTCATGTCAGTGTCTCTTTACAGTGTGAAATTAGCCCGGACCGTGCTGGTTATCCAGCTGGTGACCTTCGTCATCATCGGCGCATGCTTCGCCCTGAAAGATGTCACCTGGGGCGCCTCTGCCATTGCGGGTGGCGCGGCAGCCTGGCTGCCAAACGTGTTGTTTATGTTTTTAGCCTGGCGCCTGCAAGATCAAACACCGGCTAAAGGACGTGTCGCCTGGAGTTTCGCTCTCGGCGAAGTTCTCAAGGTGTTTGCCACCGTTATTTTTCTCGTTGTGGCGTTGGGTGTGTTTGGGGCGGTCTTCTGGCCACTCGCAATCACCTGGTTATCGGTGCTGGTTGTTCAAATCGTGGCACCGACTGTAATTAACAACAAAGGGTAAGAGGCATCATGGCCGCAGGAGAAATCTCAACGCCGCAGGAATACATAGGTCATCATCTGACGCATTTGCAGATGGACTTACGTACTTTCGAGCTGGTGAATGCACACGACGCGCCAGCGACGTTCTGGACGTTAAACCTGGACTCCATGTTTTTCTCTGTAGTGCTGGGACTTGTGTTCCTGCTGCTGTTCCGTAAAGTGGCGAAAAGCGTCACCAGCGGTGTGCCAGGGAAAATGCAGGCGGCTATCGAACTGGTTGTCGGCTTCGTTGATAGCAACGTGCGCGACATGTATCACGGTAAAAGTAAACTTATCGCCCCGCTGGCTCTGACGATTTTTGTCTGGGTCTTCCTGATGAACTTCATGGATCTGCTGCCTATCGATCTGCTGCCTTATATTGGTGAGCATTGGTTAGGCCTGCCGGCGCTGCGTATTGTGCCGTCTGCAGACGTGAACATCACGCTGTCTATGGCGCTGGGCGTATTTATTTTGATTCTGTTCTACAGCATCAAAATGAAAGGCATTGGCGGCTTCACCAAAGAGCTGACGCTGCAGCCTTTTAATCACCCGATCTTCATCCCCATCAACCTGATTCTTGAAGGCGTTAGCCTGCTGTCCAAGCCCGTTTCACTTGGTTTGCGACTGTTCGGCAACATGTATGCGGGTGAGCTGATCTTTATCCTGATTGCCGGTCTGCTGCCGTGGTGGTCGCAGTGGGTGCTGAATGTGCCATGGGCCATTTTCCACATCCTGATTATTTCGCTGCAGGCTTTCATTTTCATGGTCCTCACGATCGTCTATCTCTCGATGGCATCTGAAGAACATTGATTTTTTATCTCAACAACTTAGCTTTTAACTGAAACAAACTGGAGACTGTCATGGAAAACCTGAATATGGATCTGCTGTACATGGCTGCCGCTGTGATGATGGGCCTGGCGGCAATCGGTGCTGCGATCGGTATCGGCATCCTCGGAGGTAAATTCCTGGAAGGCGCAGCGCGTCAGCCGGATCTGATTCCTCTGCTGCGCACGCAGTTCTTTGTTGTAATGGGTCTGGTGGATGCAATCCCAATGATCGCTGTAGGTCTGGGTCTCTACGTGATGTTTGCTGTCGCCTAAACCTGGTAGCCTTGTTCTCTCATGGCACCCGGTGCGATGAGCGACGGATTCTGCCGTTTATCACTGATAACGGCAGAGCAAGTTAACTTAATAAGAGGCATTGTGCTGTGAACATTAATGCAACAATCCTCGGCCAGGCCATCGCGTTCATTCTGTTTGTCGCGTTCTGCATGAAGTACGTATGGCCGCCGATTATGGCTGCCATCGAGAAGCGTCAGAAGGAAATTGCTGATGGTCTCGCTTCTGCTGAACGCGCGAAGAAAGATTTAGATCTCGCGCAGGCCAATGCGACCGACCAGCTGAAAAAAGCCAAAGAAGAAGCTCAGGTCATTATCGAGCAGGCGAACAAACGCCGTGCCCAGATTCTGGACGAAGCCAAAACTGAAGCTGAAACTGAACGTAACCGCATCGTGTCTCAGGCGCAGGCAGAAATTGAAGCCGAGCGCTCACGTGCACGTGAAGAGCTGCGTAAGCAAGTCGCGTTGCTGGCATTAGCTGGCGCCGAGAAGATCATCGAACGTTCCGTGGATGAAGCTGCTAACAGCGACATCGTTGATAAACTGGTCGCTGAACTGTAAGGAGGGAGGGGCTGATGTCTGAAATGATTACTGTAGCTCGCCCCTACGCCAAAGCAGCTTTTGACTTTGCTGTTGAGCATCAAAGTATTGAACGCTGGCAAACCATGCTGGCGTTTGCCGCAGAAGTGGCGCGCAACGATCAGATGGCCGATCTCCTTTCCGGTGCACTTGCGCCGGAAGCGATGTCTGCTTCTTTCATTGCCGTTTGTGGTGATCAACTTGATGAACCCGCTCAGAACCTGATCAAGGTAATGGCGGAAAACGGACGTTTGACCGCGCTTCCGGCGGTACTGGAACAGTACATTCAACTGCGTGACGCGTATGAAGCGACAGCCGAAGTTGATGTGATTTCTGCCAGTGCGCTGAGTGACAGCCAGCTGACAAAAATCAGCACCGCGATGGAAAAACGTCTGTCACGCAAAGTTAAGCTGAATTGCAAAATTGATAAGTCTGTAATGGCAGGTGTGGTTATCCGTGCGGGTGACCTGGTCATTGATGGCAGCGTACGCGGCCGTCTTGATCGTCTGGCAGACGTCTTGCAGTCTTAAGGGGACTGGAGCATATGCAACTGAATTCCACCGAAATCAGCGAACTGATCAAGCAGCGCATTGCTCAGTTCAATGTCGTGAGTGAAGCTCACAACGAAGGTACTATTGTTTCTGTAAGTGACGGTATCATCCGCGTACACGGCCTGGCCGATGTGATGCAGGGTGAGATGATTGCCCTGCCGGGTAACCGTTACGCTATCGCATTGAACCTCGAGCGCGACTCGGTTGGTGCGGTCGTGATGGGCCCGTACGCTGACCTTGCCGAAGGCATGAAGGTTAAGTGCACCGGCCGTATCCTTGAAGTACCTGTTGGTCGTGGCCTGCTGGGTCGCGTGGTCAACACGCTGGGTGCACCGATTGACGGCAAAGGCGCTATCGACAACGACGGCTTCTCGCCAGTTGAAGTGATTGCTCCGGGCGTTATCGATCGTCAATCTGTCGACCAGCCTGTACAGACCGGTTACAAATCTGTCGATGCGATGATTCCAATCGGCCGTGGCCAGCGTGAGCTGATCATCGGTGACCGTCAGACCGGTAAAACTGCAATGGCGATTGACGCCATCATTAACCAGCGCGACTCAGGCATTAAATGTGTCTACGTGGCGATTGGTCAGAAAGCGTCAACCATCTCTAATGTGGTACGTAAGCTGGAAGAGCACGGTGCGCTGGCTAACACCATCGTGGTTGTGGCTTCTGCATCAGAATCTGCTGCACTGCAATACCTGGCACCGTATGCCGGTTGCGCAATGGGTGAATACTTCCGTGACCGCGGTGAAGATGCCCTGATCGTATACGATGACCTGTCTAAGCAGGCTGTTGCTTACCGTCAGATTTCACTGTTGCTGCGCCGTCCACCGGGCCGTGAAGCTTTCCCTGGCGACGTGTTCTATCTCCACTCTCGCCTGCTGGAGCGCTCATCACGCGTTAGCGCTGATTACGTTGAGCGCTTCACTAACGGTGAAGTAAAAGGTAAAACCGGTTCACTGACCGCGCTGCCGATCATTGAAACTCAGGCGGGTGACGTTTCTGCGTTCGTTCCGACCAACGTAATTTCGATTACTGATGGTCAGATCTTCCTGGAATCTAACCTGTTCAACTCCGGTATTCGTCCAGCTGTTAACCCCGGTATCTCTGTATCCCGCGTGGGTGGTGCTGCACAGACCAAGATCATCAAGAAACTGTCCGGTGGTATCCGTACCGCGCTGGCACAGTATCGTGAACTGGCAGCGTTCTCTCAGTTCGCTTCCGATCTGGATGATGCAACCCGTAAACAGCTGAGCCACGGTCAGAAAGTGACCGAGCTGCTGAAACAGAAACAGTATGCACCGATGTCTGTTGCTCAACAGGGTCTGGTACTGTTTGCTGCTGAGCGCGGCTTCCTGAACGACGTTGAACTGGCGAAAATCGGCAGCTTCGAAGCCGCTCTGCTGGCGTTCGCTGACCGCGATCACGCTGAGCTGATGGCTGAAATCAACCAGGCGGGTAACTACAACAACGACATCGAAGAGAAGCTGAAAAGCCTCCTCGAAACGTTTAAAGCAACCCAGTCCTGGTAATGTCTGGCGGCTTGTCTGAAAAGGCAGGCCGCAAGGCTTTGAGGAGAAGCTAATGGCCGGCGCAAAAGAAATACGTACCAAGATCGGAAGCGTAAAAAATACGCAGAAGATCACTAAAGCGATGGAAATGGTCGCCGCCTCCAAAATGCGTAAAACGCAGGAACGCATGGCGGCCAGCCGTCCGTATGCAGATACCATGCGCAAAGTGATTGGTCACCTTGCCTTAGGAAATCTGGAATACAAGCACCCTTACCTGGATGAGCGCGACGTTAAGCGCGTCGGCTACCTGGTCGTTTCGACTGACCGCGGGCTTTGTGGTGGTTTGAACATTAACCTGTTCAAAAAATTGCTGGCAGAAATGAAAGGCTGGGCGGATAAAGGCGTACAGAGCGATCTGGCCATTATCGGTTCAAAAGGCGTTTCATTCTTCGGCTCTGTTGGTGGCAACGTCGTGGCCCAGGTTACCGGTATGGGCGATAAGCCTGCGCTGTCTGACCTGATTGGTCCGGTAAAAGTGATGTTGCAGGCCTACGATGAAGGCCGCATCGACAAGCTGTATATCGTCAGCAACAAGTTTAATAACACCATGTCTCAGACTCCGACCATTACCCAACTGCTGCCGTTACCGCCAGCAGAAGGTGAAGCAGAGATGAAGGCGAAGACCTGGGATTACCTGTACGAACCCGATCCAAAAGCGCTGCTGGATACCCTGCTGCGTCGTTATGTTGAATCGCAGGTTTATCAGGGTGTGGTGGAAAACCTGGCCAGTGAGCAGGCCGCACGTATGGTGGCAATGAAAGCTGCAACCGACAACGGCGGAAACCTGATCAAAGAGCTGCAGTTGGTTTACAACAAGGCTCGTCAGGCCAGCATCACTCAGGAACTTACCGAGATCGTCTCGGGAGCCTCCGCGGTTTAACCAGGCATTCCCTGATTAGCTGACGTTACAAAAAGGCAGCAGGTAAGCGAACCCCTGAAGCGCTGATGAAACGCGGCGATTCAGCTGAAAACGCGAACAACATCGTCGTAACGTCGGGTATGACGGGAAAAACGAATTAGGTAGAGGATTCAAGATGGCAGCTGGAAAGATTGTCCAGATTATCGGCGCCGTAGTTGACGTCGAATTCCCTCAGGACGCGGTACCGCAGGTATATAGCGCTCTCGAGGTTAAAAATGGTGATGCTCGTCTGGTGCTGGAAGTTCAGCAGCAGCTGGGTGGTGGCGTGGTGCGTACCATTGCCATGGGTTCTTCTGATGGCCTGAAGCGTGGCCTGGAAGTCGTTGACCTGAAAAAACCTATTCAGGTTCCAGTGGGTAAAGCCACCCTCGGCCGTATCATGAACGTGCTGGGTGAGCCTATCGACATGAAAGGCGACCTGAAAGAAGAAGACGGCAGTGCAATAGAGGTTGCCTCTATTCACCGCGCGGCGCCTTCTTATGAAGATCAGTCTAACTCCCAGGAACTGCTGGAAACCGGCATCAAGGTTATCGACCTGATGTGTCCGTTCGCCAAGGGCGGTAAAGTCGGTCTGTTCGGCGGTGCGGGCGTAGGTAAAACCGTTAACATGATGGAGCTGATCCGTAACATCGCGGCTGAGCACTCAGGTTATTCGGTCTTCGCCGGTGTGGGTGAGCGTACTCGTGAGGGTAACGACTTCTACCACGAAATGACTGACTCTAACGTTATCGATAAAGTTGCGCTGGTGTATGGCCAGATGAACGAGCCGCCGGGTAACCGTCTGCGCGTGGCACTGACCGGTCTGACCATGGCGGAAAAATTCCGTGATGAAGGCCGTGACGTTCTGCTGTTCATCGACAACATCTACCGTTACACCCTGGCCGGTACAGAAGTTTCTGCACTGCTGGGTCGTATGCCTTCTGCGGTAGGTTATCAGCCAACGCTGGCTGAAGAGATGGGTGTGTTGCAGGAGCGTATTACCTCCACCAAGACCGGTTCAATCACCTCCGTACAGGCCGTTTACGTTCCTGCGGATGACTTGACTGACCCGTCACCAGCAACCACCTTTGCGCACCTGGACTCAACCGTTACGCTGAGCCGTCAGATCGCTTCTCTGGGTATCTACCCTGCTGTTGACCCGCTGGATTCCACCAGCCGTCAGCTGGATCCACTTATTGTGGGCCAGGAGCATTACGACGTAGCGCGTGGCGTGCAGTCTCTGCTGCAGCGTTACCAGGAACTGAAAGACATCATCGCCATCCTCGGTATGGACGAGCTGTCTGAAGAAGACAAACTGCTGGTGGCACGCGCGCGTAAGATTCAGCGCTTCCTGTCTCAGCCGTTCTTCGTTGCTGAAGTCTTCACCGGTTCTCCGGGCAAGTACGTGACCCTGAAAGACACCATTCGTGGCTTCAAGGGCATCATGGACGGCGAATTCGACCACCTGCCAGAGCAGGCGTTCTACATGGTCGGCGCGATCGAAGAAGCGGTAGAAAAAGCGAAGAAACTGTAATTACGGTTTCCCAGGAGGAAGAGTATGGCTATGACTTTTCATCTGGACGTGGTCAGCGCGGAGCAGCAAATGTTCTCCGGTCTGGTTCAGCGTATCCAGGTGTCAGGTAGCGAAGGTGAACTGGGTATTCATCCCGGACACGCACCGCTGCTGACCGCCATCAAGCCTGGTATGATTCGCATCGTAAAACAGCACGGCGACGAGGAGTATATTTACCTCTCCGGTGGCGTGCTGGAAGTACAGCCGGGCAGCACGACCGTTCTGGCCGACACCGCTATCCGCGGTGAGGACCTGGACGAAGCGCGCGCGCTGGAAGCGAAACGTAAGGCAGAAGAGCACATGAACAGCAGCCACGGCGACGTGGACTATGCTCAGGCTTCTGCGGAACTGGCGAAAGCTATCGCAAAACTGCGTGTTATCGAGCTGACTAAAAAAGCGATGTAATCAGGCTTTATGCGTCACGAAATGCCAGCCCTCGGGCTGGCATTTTTTTTCGCTGAAACACCGCCGGGTCGCCGCATGCACCCCCCGCTCGCCTTCTAATTTCGACATGAAAAAAATGTAGTAATCTCAGGGCTAAACCCTAAACTTTCGAAAGTTAAATTGAGCCAGGATAGTTATGTCGACAAGTGCAATGAGTGTGGTGATCTTAGCCGCTGGCAAGGGCACCCGTATGTATTCCGATCTGCCGAAAGTGCTGCACACGCTGGCAGGTAAACCCATGGTTCAGCACGTGATTGATGCCGCAAAAGGCCTCGGTGCGCAGCAGGTTCATCTGGTTTATGGACACGGCGGCGAGCAGCTGAAAGAGAAGCTGGCACATAACGCGCTTAACTGGGTCTTGCAGTCTGAACAGCTCGGCACCGGACACGCCATGCAGCAGGCGGCGCCCTTTTTTGCTGATGACGAAGATATTCTCATGCTGTACGGCGATGTTCCCCTCATCACGCAAAGCACCTTGCAGCACCTGCGCGAAGCCAAACCGGCTGGCGGCATTGGCTTATTGACCGTCGTGCTCGACGATCCCACTGGCTACGGCCGTATTGTGCGCGAAAACGACACCATTACCGGCATCGTTGAGCAGAAAGACGCCTCGCCGGCACAACGCCTTATCCAGGAAATCAACACGGGGATTCTGATCGCCAACGGCGGCGACCTGAAGCGCTGGCTGGCGCAGCTTGATAACAACAATGCGCAGGGCGAATTTTATATTACTGATATCATCGCCATGGCACACCGCGAAGGCCATACGATCAACGCGGTTCATCCCGCGCGCATCAGCGAAACCGACGGCGTGAACAACCGCCTGCAGCTGGCGGCCCTTGAACGTACCTGGCAGCAGGAACAGGCAGAGGCGCTGCTGCTGGCCGGCGTAATGCTGCGCGATCCGGCGCGCTTTGATCTACGCGGTACGTTACAGCATGGTCGTGACGTCGAGATTGACGCGAACGTCATCATTGAAGGCGATGTGACGTTAGGCGATCGCGTAAAAGTCGGCGCAGGCTGCATCATTAAAAACAGCGTGATTGGCGACGACTGTGAAATCAGCCCCTATTCGGTGATCGAGGATGCCTCCCTGGCCGCCGCCTGTACGGTAGGGCCATTTGCCCGTCTGCGTCCCGGCAGCGCACTGGCAGAGCAGGCGCACGTCGGCAACTTTGTTGAGATGAAGAAAGCGTCGCTGGGCAAAGGATCCAAAGCCGGTCACCTCTCCTACCTCGGCGATGCCGAGATTGGCGCGGGGGTGAATATTGGTGCGGGTACCATCACCTGTAACTACGACGGTGCAAATAAATTTAAAACTGTCATCGGCGATAACGTGTTTGTGGGCTCTGATACGCAGCTGGTCGCGCCCGTCACGGTTGCCGCTGGGGCAACCATCGCCGCCGGTACCACGGTAATGAAGGATGTTACCGCAGGCGAGTTGATTTACAACCGCAAAGAGCAGGTACAAAAAGCCGGCTGGCAGCGTCCTGTGAAGAAAAAATAACCTTTAGGGCAGACAACGATCTGCCCATTAGCAGTGCCATAAAAATATCCCCACTCTCTACAAGGCTCGGGGAAACCGGCCACGCCGGCTATCAGGTCACATGACAACGCAATGGCTGAACGCCATGAAGTCAGGAAATTATTATGTGTGGAATTGTTGGTGCAGTAGCGCAGCGTGACATTGCAGAGATTCTGCTGGAAGGCTTGCGTCGTCTTGAGTATCGCGGTTACGACTCTGCCGGTCTGGCAGTGGTGGATCGCCAGGGGCACGTGACGCGCCTGCGCCGCGTAGGCAAAGTTCAGAACCTGGCGGATGCCGCCGACCAGCAGCCGTTGATTGGCGGCACCGGGATCGCCCACACGCGCTGGGCGACACACGGTGAGCCTTCAGAAGCCAATGCGCATCCGCATATCTCTGAGCACATCATCATCGTGCACAACGGCATTATTGAGAACCACGAGCCGCTGCGCGCGCAAATGATCGCCCGCGGCTACCGCTTTGCCTCAGAAACCGACACCGAAGTGGTGGCGCACCTGCTGCACTGGGAGCAGAAACAGGGCGGAACGCTGCGTGAGGTCGTGCTGCGCGTGATCCCGCAGCTGCGCGGTGCTTACGGCATGGTCATCATGGACAGCCGCGATCCCTCCGTGCTGATCGCCGCGCGCTCCGGCAGCCCGCTGGTGATTGGCCGCGGCGTGGGGGAAAACTTTATCGCCTCCGATCAGCTGGCGCTGCTGCCGGTGACGCGCCGCTTTATCTATCTGGAAGAGGGCGATATCGCGGAAGTCACCCGCCGTGAAGTGGCCGTATTTGACCGCGAAGGTAACCCGATGAAGCGCGCCGAGATTGAATCCACGGCGCAATATGACGCGGGCGATAAAGGTCTCTACCGCCATTACATGCAGAAAGAGATTTACGAACAGCCCAATGCGATCAAAAACACCCTAACCGGACGCTTTCATCACGGTGAGGTGGATCTCAGCGAGCTGGGTGCCGATGCCGAATCGCTGCTGAGTCAGGTTGAACACGTGCAGATCATCGCCTGCGGCACCTCATACAACTCAGGCATGGTGGCGCGTTACTGGTTCGAAGCGCTGGCTAACCTTCCCTGCGACGTCGAAATCGCCTCAGAATTCCGCTATCGCAAATCCGCCGTGCGCAAAAACAGCCTGCTGATCACCCTGTCACAGTCGGGTGAAACCGCCGATACGCTGGCCGCGCTGCGCCTGTCCAAAGAGCTGGGATACCTCGGCTCGCTGGCGATTTGCAACGTGGCGGGCTCGTCGCTGGTGCGTGAATCGGATCTGGCATTGATGACACGCGCGGGCACCGAGATTGGCGTTGCGTCGACCAAAGCCTTTACCACCCAGCTGGCCGTACTGCTAATGCTGGTGGCGAAACTGGGCCGACTGCACGGCATGAAACCGGAAACCGAGCATGAGATCGTACACGCGCTGCAGGCGCTGCCCAGCCGCATTGAGCAGATGCTGGCGCAGGATAAAGTGATTGAAAGCCTGGCAGAAGGCTTCTCTGATAAGCATCACGCGCTGTTCCTTGGCCGTGGCGATCAATATCCGATCGCCATGGAGGGCGCGCTGAAGCTAAAAGAGATCTCGTATATCCACGCCGAGGCGTATGCTGCGGGTGAACTCAAGCACGGCCCGCTGGCGCTGATTGATGCCGATATGCCGGTGATTGTGGTGGCGCCCAATAACGAACTGCTGGAGAAGCTGAAATCCAATATCGAAGAGGTGCGCGCACGCGGCGGCTTGCTGTATGTGTTTGCCGATCGCGATGCCGGCTTCAGCGACAGCGACGGCATGAAAATCATTTCACTGCCGCATGTGGAAGAGGTCATTGCGCCGATCTTCTATACCGTGCCGCTGCAGCTGCTCTCCTATCACGTTGCCTTAATTAAAGGCACCGATGTCGATCAGCCGCGTAATTTGGCGAAATCGGTCACGGTCGAGTAAGGTGTCTTACGCGTGAATCCCGCCAAGGATTCACGCGTTTCTTTTATTTAATCCTGTTGCTTACTTGATCAAGTGCGCGCTGCTGACTGTCGATTCTGCGATTAGCCTCATCCAGTGACCGCTGCAGATTGTTGATATCATCTTGTTTTCTGCTTAACTCCCGTGAGAGTTGATCGAACGTATTATTCTGTTTTTCCTGCATTCTGAGTAACTGAGCGACGTCGTCTTTCATTTTTCTCACCTCTTCAGCCGTGACAGAGGATTGCTTAAGCGTGCCTCTACTTTCCAGTATGGCCAGTGCACCTATATTGGCCGGCATTTGATAATAGGGGTCCAAACGTGCCGCCGGCTCGTTATCCGCCCATGCGCTGGTCAGCGTAGAGAGTGCTATTACGTGGCATACCCAAAGCGTCTTCATGAATTTCATCGAACATCTCCTTTTCGATAGGGTTTTATAAAAAAAACCAATGAGTGTACCTGTCATATAACTGTCATATTTCGTACATTTCACTGTCATCAAACTGTCCTATTTTCCCTCCAGCAGCAATCACTGACTCCTACTAAAACGGCATTTAGCCTGATTATTTCAATCCCCTGGAGGGAATATGACACTGATGCGTAGCACCGTAGCCCGAATCATTGCCGCCACCGTCGCAGTAAGCGCGGTATCTGCTTTTGCAGCCACCGATCTGACGGGCGCAGGCGGTACGTTCCCGGCGCCGGTTTATGCCAAGTGGGCAGCCGAATACCAGCAAGCCACCGGTAGCAAAATTAACTATCAGGGCATTGGTTCTTCCGGCGGCGTGAAGCAAATCATCGCCAAAACTGTTGATTTCGGTGCTTCTGATGCGCCAATGAAAGAAGAAGACCTGCAGAAAAACGGCCTGTTCCAGTTCCCTACCGTGATCGGTGGTGTTGTGCTGGCCGTGAACATTCCGGGCGTGAAATCCGGCGAGCTGACGCTGGACGGAAAAACCGTCGGTGACATTTATCTGGGCAACATCAAAAAGTGGAACGATCCGGCGATCGTCAAGCTGAACCCTGGCGTGAAGCTGCCAGACACCAACATCAACGTGGTGCGCCGCGCGGACGGTTCCGGCACCTCTTTCGTGTTCACCAGCTACCTGTCCAAAGTTAACGCTGACTGGAACAGCAAAATTGGTAAAGGCAACACCGTAAACTGGCCAACCGGCTTGGGCGGTAAAGGTAACGATGGCGTCGCCGCCTTCGTACAGCGTCTGCCGGGTTCAATTGGCTACGTTGAGTATGCCTATGCCAAACAGAACAATCTGACTTACACCAAGCTGGTGGATGCCGACGGTAAAGCGGTCGCGCCAAGCGAAACCAGCTTCTCGAATGCGGCGAAGGGCGCAGACTGGAGCAAATCCTTTGCCCAGGACCTGACGTTCCAGAAAGGCAATGATGCCTGGCCAATCACCTCCACCACGTTCATCCTGATTTATAAAGAGCAGGCGAATGCGGCGAAAGGCAGTGAAGTGTTGAAGTTCTTTGATTGGGCCTATAAAGGCGGCAGTAAAACGGCTAACGCGCTGGATTATGCAACGCTGCCAGAGAGCGTCGTGACCCAGATCCGCGCAGCCTGGAAAGCCAACATCAAAGACAGCAGCGGCAAAGCGCTCTACCAGTAAGCGACCGACACGGCCAGCCGCTTGGCTGGCCGCATGCACGGGCGGCATACAGGTCGCCCTGAGTTTTCCCTGAAAATCGAGAATTCTATGGCTGCAACTAAGCCGACATTTAAAGCCCCCGGTAAGCAAGGCGACATGATTTTCGGCGCACTGGTTAAACTCGCTGCGCTGATCGTGTTATTGCTGATGGGCGGCATCATCGTTTCCCTGATTTTCTCCTCATGGCCAAGCATCCAAAAGTTTGGTTTTTCTTTCCTGTGGAGCAAAACTTGGGATGCGCCGAATGAGGAATTTGGTGCGCTGGTGCCCATTTACGGCACGATCGTCACCTCGCTGATTGCGCTGATCATCGCTGTGCCGGTGAGCTTCGGCATCGCACTGTTTCTGACGGAACTGGCACCCGGCTGGTTGCGTCGCCCGCTCGGTACCGCGATTGAGCTGCTGGCGGCGATTCCCAGTATTGTCTACGGCATGTGGGGCCTGTTTATTTTTGCCCCGCTGTTTGCCGAGTACTTCCAGACGCCGGTGGGCGATGTGTTATCGAATATTCCGATCGTGGGCACCCTGTTCTCCGGCCCGGCCTTTGGCATCGGTATTCTGGCGGCGGGCGTTATCCTCGCCATCATGATCATCCCCTACATCGCTTCGGTGATGCGTGATGTGTTTGAGCAAACGCCGGTGATGATGAAAGAGTCGGCGTACGGCATCGGCTGCACCACATGGGAAGTGATTTGGCGCATTGTGTTGCCCTTCACCAAAAACGGGGTGATTGGTGGCGTCATGCTCGGACTGGGCCGCGCGCTGGGCGAAACCATGGCCGTGACCTTTATCATCGGCAACACCTACCAACTCGACAGCGCGTCGCTGTACATGCCAGGCAACAGCATCACCTCCGCGCTGGCCAACGAATTTGCCGAAGCGGAGTCGGGCGTGCACGTCGCGGCGCTGATGGAGTTGGGCCTGATTCTGTTCGTGATCACCTTTATCGTTCTGGCTATCTCCAAACTGATGATCCTGCGCCTGGCGAAGAGTGAAGGAGCCCGTTCATGACGGCTATAGAAATGACAGCCCGCGCCGAGCTGGAAGCGTCGCGCCGCAAAATGCAGGCGCGCCGCAGTACCAAAAATAAAATCGCCTTAACGCTGTCGATGCTTACCATGGCGTTTGGCCTGTTCTGGCTGATTTGGATCCTGTTTACCACCGTGACCAAAGGCATTGATGGCCTAAGCTGGTCGCTGTTTACCGAATCTACGCCGCCGCCTAACACGGCCGGTGGCGGGCTTGCTAACGCGCTGGCGGGCAGCGGCTTATTGATCTTCTGGTCCACCTTTTTTGGCACGCCGTTGGGGATTATGGCGGGCATTTATCTGGCGGAATATGGCCGCAAGCACTGGCTGGCGGAAGTCATTCGCTTCATCAACGATATTCTGCTGTCCGCCCCCTCCATCGTGGTCGGGCTGTTCGTGTATACCATTGTGGTGGCGCAGATGCAGCACTTCTCCGGCTGGGCTGGCGTGGTGGCGCTGGCGCTGCTGCAAATCCCGATTGTGATTCGCACCACGGAGAACATGCTGCGCCTGGTACCGGACAGTATGCGCGAGGCCGCCTACGCGCTGGGCACGCCCAAGTGGAAGATGATTTCCGCCATCACCCTCAAGGCCTCGGTGTCCGGCATCATCACCGGCGTGCTGCTGGCGATCGCGCGCATTGCCGGTGAAACCGCGCCGCTGCTGTTTACCGCGCTGTCGAACCAGTTCTGGAGCACCGACATGATGCAGCCGCTGGCCAACCTGCCGGTGACGATCTTTAAATTCGCCATGAGTCCGTTTGCCGAGTGGCAAAACCTGGCGTGGGCGGGCGTGCTGATCATCACGCTGTGCGTGCTGCTGTTAAACATCGTCGCGCGGGTTGTCTTCGCGAAAGGCAAACACTAATTTTTACGGCGCGGCTCTGGCGGCGCTGCACATGAGAGAAGAGCAATGAGTATGGCAACGACTTCTGCCGATAAAATCCAGGTGCGTAATCTGAACTTCTATTACGGTAAGTTCCATGCCCTGAAGAACATTAATCTGGATATTGCCAAAAACCAGGTCACGGCCTTTATCGGTCCGTCAGGCTGTGGTAAATCCACGCTGCTGCGCACGTTCAATAAAATGTATTCGCTCTATCCTGAGCAGCGGGCGGAAGGCGATATTCTGCTGGACGGTGAAAATATTCTGGCTTCGCATCAGGATATCGCGCTGCTGCGCGCGCGCGTTGGCATGGTGTTTCAGAAGCCGACGCCGTTCCCTATGTCCATTTATGACAACATCGCCTTTGGCGTACGCTTGTTTGAAAAGCTGTCGCGGGCGGATATGGATGAGCGCGTGCAGTGGGCGCTGAGCAAAGCTGCGCTGTGGAACGAAACCAAAGATAAGCTGCATCAGAGCGGTTACAGCCTGTCTGGCGGCCAGCAGCAGCGCCTGTGCATCGCACGTGGCATTGCTATTCGTCCGGAAGTGCTGCTGCTGGACGAGCCCTGTTCGGCGCTGGACCCCATCTCAACGGGCCGCATCGAAGAGCTGATTACTGAACTCAAGCAGGATTACACCGTGGTCATCGTGACCCACAATATGCAGCAGGCGGCGCGATGCTCTGACCATACTGCTTTTATGTATCTGGGTGAACTGATTGAGTTCAGCGACACGGATACGTTGTTTACCAAGCCGGCGCAGAAGCAGACCGAAGATTACATTACCGGTCGCTACGGCTGATTCAGGAGACGCACATGGATAATTTAAATCTGAACAAACACATCTCCGGTCAGTTTAATGCCGAGCTGGAGCACATTCGCACCCAGGTGATGATCATGGGCGGGATGGTGGAGCAGCAGCTCACCGATGCCATTACCGCGATGCACAACCAGGACGGCGAGCTGGCGCGTCGCGTCATTGACGGTGACCAAAAGGTCAACATGATGGAAGTGGAGATCGATGAGGCCTGCGTGCGTATCATCGCCAAACGTCAGCCCACCGCCAGCGATTTGCGTCTGGTGATGGCGATCATCAAAACCATCTCTGAGCTGGAACGCATTGGCGATGTGGCGGAAAAGATCAGCCGTACCGCGCTGGAGAAGTTTAGCCAGCAACATTTGCCGCTGTTGGTTAGCCTGGAGTCGCTGGGCCACCATACCGTGCAGATGCTGCACGACGTGCTGGACGCCTTTGCGCGCATGGATCTCAATGAAGCCATCAAAATTTACCGTGAAGACTCAAAAGTCGACAAAGAGTACGAAGGTATTGTGCGCCAGCTGATGACCTACATGATGGAAGATCCGCGTACCATTCCCAGCGTATTAACGGCGCTGTTCTGCGCGCGCGCCATCGAGCGCATCGGCGACCGCTGCCAGAATATCTGTGAAATCATCTTCTATTTCGTGAAGGGACAGGATTTCCGCCACGTGGGCGGCGATAAGCTGGACGAACTGCTGTCAGGCGATGACGGCAGCAACAAACCGCTGTCATAGCCGCATGGGCTGCCTGTGACCGCGGGTGAAGCAGGCAGCCATCATCAATTCTGATTAGTGCGTAGGTTTCCCTCTCTTTATACTTGGCGCATCTTTTTCTGCCAGGTGCTGTGACATGTCTCCTCTCAACACAACGAAAACGGCCGTTACGCCAGCAAAAGCGATGGTCGCGGCCATCAGCGGCTACGCGATGGACGGCTTTGATCTGCTTATTCTCGGCTTTATGCTGCCGGCGATCAGCGTCTCGCTGATGCTCGACCCTTCCCAGGCCGGATCGCTGGTGACCTGGACGCTGATTGGCGCCGTGGTGGGCGGCATCGTGTTTGGCCAACTTAGCGACCGCTTTGGTCGTATTCGCATGCTCACCGTAACGATCCTGATGTTTTCCCTGTTTACCGGCCTGTGCGCAGTGGCGCAAGGATACTGGGATTTGCTGGCGTATCGGACGCTGGCGGGCATGGGGCTGGGCGGTGAGTTTGGCATCGGCATGGCGCTGATTGCGGAAGCTTGGCCGAAAGAGAAACGCAACCGCGCTTCGGCGTGGGTGGGCATCGGCTGGCAGCTCGGCGTACTGCTGGCGGCGTTTATTACCCCGCCGCTGCTGAACGTAATTGGCTGGCGCGGCATGTTTCTGGTTGGGCTGCTGCCCGCGCTGGTATCGTTTCTGATTCGCCGCAGCATGGGCGAGCCGGAAGCGTTCACGCGCCACGTGCAAAGCGCACCGCCGCTCTCCTTCCGCGCCCGTTTCCGGCTGCTGTGTGCCGATCGCGCCACCTGTAAAGCCAGCCTCGGCATTTTTATTCTCTGCTCGGTGCAGAACTTTGGCTACTACGGCCTGATGATCTGGATGCCGAGCTACCTCTCCGCCAATTTTGGCTTTAGCCTGACGAAATCGGGACTGTGGACTGCCGTTACCGTGGTGGGCATGACATTTGGCATCTGGCTGTTTGGCCTGCTAGCCGATCGCTTTGCGCGCTGGAAGATTTTTCTGCTGTATCAGTTTGGCGCGGTGGCGATGGTAGTGATCTACGCGCAGCTGCGCGATCCCACCGTGATGCTCTTTACCGGCGCCATCATGGGGATGTTTGTGAATGGCATGATTGGGGGTTACGGGGCGCTGATTTCCGACACCTTCCCGCCGCAGGCGCGCGCCACGGCGCAGAATGTGCTGTTTAATCTGGGGCGTGGCGTGGGCGGTTTCGGCCCGCTGGTTATCGGGATGCTGGCGAGCAGCATCGCGTTCAACGCTGCGATCACGCTGCTGGCGCTGATCTATCTTCTGGATATTGTCGCCACGCTGTTCCTGTTGCCGCGGAAACAGGGCAAAGAGGATGCGCTGGGCGCGATTGGCTGAGCCGTCCGGCTCGCCCTCAGCGGGCGAGCTCCTTATTTCAACAGGTTCCAGCCGCGTGCGCGCCATAAAGCAGGCAGCTGGGCCATATTGTCGAAACGCGTGACCAGCGGATGATCCAGATCGGGATTGTGTGCGTCGGCGCAGTAATAAAATACGGCGATGCCAGCAGCGATACCGGCGCGCGCGCCCGCTTCGGAATCGTCCACTAAAATGCATTTCTCAATAGGTACCTGCATCTGCTCTGCGGCGTGGTACATCAGCTCGGGATCGGGCTTCCAGTGCAGGATGTCATACCCGCTAAACAGACGCCCCTCAAAGTAAGGCAGCATGCCGGTTAAACCCAGCGAGTGTTGCATCTTTTTTACCGTGCCGTTCGAGACCACGCACATCGGCGTACGTATCTGGCTCACCAGCGCGTTGGCACCGGCGATCGGCTTAAGCTCACGATCAAACAGGCGCGCGACTTCGGCGCGGTAGGCGGTTTCCACCTCTTCCAGCGGCAACTCGCGCTGATGCGCCGCCAGCACATCACGCACGATGTCATACAGTTTTACCCCTTTGTACTGCTCAAACATCTCCTGCAGCGAGAGCGTAATGCCGTAGGTAGCAAAGGTATTAACGTAGGCTTGCGTACACAGCACTTCGCTGTCGACCAGCGTGCCATCGCAATCGAAAAACACACATTCAATGGACATCGCACAGCATCCTTTTAAGAAACAGTGATCTGACACTCTAGCGCACTGAGCGCAGAAAGCGACCCCAGGCAACCGGTTGCGAAAATTCCGTGTTTTGCCGCGCCAAACTCTATAGGATACGCGGCGATAAATTTTTCAGCGGAACAGCGAAATGACCAATCCCGGCTTATTACAGCGCCTCTTCAAACTGCAGGAACACGGCACGACCGCACGTACAGAAATGATTGCGGGTTGCACGACGTTCCTGACCATGGTGTACATCATCTTTGTTAATCCACAGATTCTCGGCGCGGCAGGCATGGATACGCGCGCGGTGTTCGTGACCACCTGTTTAATTGCGGCTTTTGGCAGCATTCTCATGGGGCTGGTGGCCAATTTACCGGTGGCACTGGCACCAGCGATGGGATTGAACGCCTTTTTTGCCTTTGTGGTGGTAGGCGCAATGGGGTATTCGTGGCAAATCGGCATGGGCGCGATTTTTTGGGGCGCGCTGGGACTGCTGTTGCTCACGCTGCTGCGCGTGCGCTATTGGATGATCGCCAATATTCCTCTCAGCCTGCGCGTGGGGATCACCGCCGGGATCGGGCTATTTATCGCCCTGATGGGACTAAAAAATGCCGGTATTATCGTGCCGAATGCCGATACCCTCGTGACCATCGGTAATCTGACCTCGCACAGCGTACTGCTGGGTGCGCTGGGTTTTTTTATCATCGCGATTCTGGCTTCACGCAATATCCACGCGGCGGTACTGGTCTCGATCGTGATCACCACGGGCATTGGCTTGTTGCTCGGTGATGTCAGTTTCAGTGGCGTATTCGCCTCGCCGCCCGCGATCGGCTCGGTGGTGGGCCAGGTGGATATCAAAGGCGCTTTCAACATCGGCATGTCGGGGGTGATCTTCTCGTTTATGCTGGTCAACCTGTTTGACTCCTCCGGCACGCTGATTGGCGTTACGGATAAAGCGGGTCTGACCGATAAAAACGGCACGTTCCCGCGCATGCAGCAGGCGCTGTACGTGGATAGCATCAGCTCGGTCACCGGTTCGCTGGTGGGTACCTCATCGGTCACCGCCTACATTGAGAGCTCCTCTGGCGTGGCGATCGGCGGGCGCACCGGCTTGATGGCGGTGGTCACAGGCGTGCTGTTTCTGCTGGTGACGTTCCTGTCGCCGCTGGCCGCAATGGTGCCTGGCTATGCGGCGGCCGGGGCGTTGATTTACGTCGGCGTACTGATGACCGCCTCTTTATCACGCGTGCGCTGGGACGATCTCACCGAGTCGGTACCGGCCTTTGTGACGGCGGCGATGATGCCTTTCAGCTTCTCTATCACCGAAGGCATTGCCCTGGGCTTTATTGCCTACTGCGTCATGAAACTCGGTACCGGACGCTGGCGTGAAATCAGCCCGTGTGTGGTGGTGGTGGCGCTGCTGTTTGTACTAAAAATCGCGTTTATCGACGCACATTAAAGGCGGTGTAGGATACGCCGCGCAATAAGGCGCGGCGGATGGCACCGAGACCAAACTGGTGAGGCGTAGCGAGCGCGGCCCCAGTTTGGGTTTGCTCATCTCCACCTCGTGCAGCGGCTGCCACTGCTGCTGCGCATCGATTTCCCAGAGGTTTAACCGCTCCGCACTGGGCGAGAGGGCGCACGACCACACCAGCGTCGGCTCGGCATCACATACCGCTTGAACATCAGGTAAGACGCTGGAGCGCAGACGACCCGCTGCGGGATGCAGCTGTAAGGTGCTGTGCTGAGCGTCATCGCTTAATTTCAGAATACTTTGGCGCAGCGTCCAAAGCTGCGTCACCGCTTCCATAAAATCCTGCTGCGCGTTGATCCATGCTTTCTCGCCCGAGGAGAGGCCATGCGTCAACGCATCCTGCGTCTGGCGACTGTGAGCGCGAACGATCTCCATATCCAGTCCAGCGCAACCGCCTTCGTCTGCCAGCAGGACGCCAATGGTATTGCCGGCATAGGCGATACTGAAATCGGGCAGTTGCGTATCGATAAAGCGCGGGCGGCCGTTGGGGCCGGTGGTCAATGCGGGAAGTTCGTGGATACCGTAAATGCGCTGCATCAGCTGCGCCAGCAGCTGGCGCGCAATAAGAAACCGTTTGCGCCGCTTTTCTGGCAGCGCCCGGGCGCGGTTGAGCACATCCTGTGGTAAGCGCTGCACTGTGCTGCAAAGGGCATCGCCCGTACAACGTACAAAATGACTAGCCATCTGTCGCTCCGTGAAAATGGTCAGATAATCATCAGGCGTATTGTAGGAATTTTCTCATGATTTTGCATCTGGCGTTATCATCAAGCGCGCAAATTCAGACAACGCTGAACGCGGCGCGGTGGGTTATAGCAAGTAAATGGCCGTTGAATAGATGCTGAATAACGTGATGTGGTGTAGGATTTGCACAAGTAAACAGCACGTTGACGTGCGCACTTTCATTCACCTTACGCCGCACGCGCTTTTCGCCGTACAGGCACGCCGGAGTTTTTATATGTCAGTTACGCCATCTACTCACCCGGAATCGATCACTCTGGATGAATTTCGTCACGGTATGCGTCGCCTGAGTGCGGGCGTTTCGTTGGTGACGACTGCGCTGGGTGAGGAGAGAGTCGGCCTGATCGCCACTTCCGTGAGTTCATTGGCCGCCGAGCCGCCAAGTCTTCTGGTGTGCGTGAATCGCAGCGCATCCAGTCATGATGCCATTATCAACGCAGGACACTTTGCCGTTAACGTCTTGCGTGAGCATCACAGCGATCTCTGTGCGCAGTTTAGCCAGTCTGCACGCCGCGCCGAACGGTTCCAGCAGGGAGAGTGGCAAACGCTGAACACCGGTGCGCCCATTCTGGCGGACGCGCTGGTCAGCTTTGATTGTCAATTGGAGAAGGTCGCGGAGTGGCATACGCACAGCGTACTGATGGCGCGTATTGTGGGCATTGCGCTGCCAGGCGAAGCCGCCGCGCCGATGATCTACTTCAACAGTGGTTTTCACCGCTTGGGTGAATAATCTTTTCGCGGCGCCGGATTCGCTCCGGCGCGCTCGGCATCAGGCGAATTTCGTCGCCTGATCAAAGTGCAGACGCGGTAGACGCGGATGCAGTTTGCTTGTGTCGCCATAACCCAGATTTATCAAGACGTTAACCTGCCATTTATTGTCACTGAAAAATGCCGCATTGACTTTCGCCGGATCAAATCCGGACATCGGGCCGGCATCCAGCCCCAGCGAGCGCGCCGCCAGAATCAGATAACCCGCCTGCAGGCTGCTATTGCGAAACGCCGTCTCTTTTGTCAATTCGGGGCTGCTGGTAAACCAGCTGCGGGCGTCACCAAAGGGAAACAGCGTGGGCAGCGCTTCGTAAAATTCCGGATCCCAGGCGACGATGACCGTGACCGGCGCGGACATTGTTTTGTCGACGTTGCCTGAAGAGAGGGCGGGTTTGAGCTTCTCTTTACCTGCCTGCGAGGTGACAAAAACAAAACGGCCTGGTGAGCAGTTGGCCGACGTTGGGCCGAGTGCGGTCAGCTGATAGAGCTGCGCCAGCAGATCTTTTGAGACCGGCTTTTCCTGCCAGTGGCTGTGGGTGCGGGCGTCATTAAACAGCGCGTTCAGCGCCGCACTGTCGAGCGGTGTACTCATGTCCTTCTCCTGTCTGGCGACGATATCCGCCTGATTCTTCTGTATAAGTGGTGGCGTGAGCCGAAGCGCTTTCGCCTCGACGCTCCACCGTTATACTGCAAACACGAGAGGGCGCAAAATAACAAAGATGCATGTTTCCCGCCGCGGAGAACGGCGGGAACGGGCTACTTGCCGATACAGAAACTGGAGAAAATCCGGCCCAGCAGATCGTCTGAGGTGAACTCGCCGGTGATCTCGCTCAGCGCTTGCTGCGCCAGGCGCAGCTCTTCCGCCAGCAGTTCGCCCGCCCATGCGCCGAGCAGCTGTGATTTACCCTGTTCTAAATGCGTGGCAGCAAGCTCCAACGCCTGAAGGTGGCGGCGACGCGCCAGGAAACCGCCTTCCATATTGCCGGCGAAGCCCATGCTTTGCTTCAGGTGGTCGCGCAGCGTCTCAACGCCCTCGCCAGTCCGCGCCGAAAGCCGAAGAAGTGAGTGGCCATTTACTTCGGTTAAGCCGAGCGTTTCGCCTGTCATGTCCGCTTTGTTACGCACCACGGTGATAGGCAGCTCGCGCGGCAGTCGCGCCACGAAATCTGGCCATATGTCGGCGGCTTCGGTGGCGGCGGTGGTCGTGCCGTCCACCATAAACAGCACGCGATCGGCCTGCTCAATCTCTTGCCATGCGCGCTCAATCCCGATGCGCTCCACTTCATCACTGGCTTCACGCAGGCCAGCCGTATCAATAATATGCAGCGGCATGCCATCAATGTGGATATGCTCGCGCAGCACATCGCGCGTGGTGCCCGCAATATCCGTGACAATCGCCGCTTCACGCCCAGCCAATGCATTCAGCAGGCTGGATTTACCCGCATTGGGACGACCCGCAATAACGACTTTCATCCCTTCGCGCAGCAGGCTGCCCTGACGCGCTTCAGCCCTGACGTTATTCAGGTCGCCGATCACCGCATTCAGCTGTGCTTCAATTTTGCCGTCCGAGAGGAAGTCGATCTCCTCATCAGGGAAGTCAATCGCTGCTTCCACATAGATGCGCAGGTGAGTAAGTGCTTCCACAAGCGTATTGATGCGCAGCGAAAAAGCACCCTGTAGCGAGTTCACGGCCGAGCGCGCGGCCTGCTCTGAGCTGGCATCAATCAGGTCGGCGATGGCTTCTGCCTGCGCCAGGTCCAGTTTGTCATTGAGGAAGGCACGCTCGGAAAATTCCCCCGGCTGGGCGATGCGTACACCCGGCAGCGCCACGATGCGCTTCAGCAGCAGATCGAGAATCACCGGTCCGCCGTGGCCTTGCAGTTCCAGCACATCTTCACCGGTAAAGGAGTTGGGGCCAGGGAACCACAGCGCGATACCCTGATCCAGCACGCTGCCTTCCGCATCATTGAACGGCAGATAGTCGGCGTAACGCGGCTTCGGCACTTTGCCCAATACCGCCTGCGCGACGTCTGCCGCACGGGCGCCGGAAATTCGCAGAATGCCCACGCCGCCGCGGCCGGGAGGCGTAGCTTGGGCAACGATCGTGTCGCTGTGGCTCATGGTGTGGTTCTCTATTACGTGAAAAAAAAGGGGCGACATAAATGTCGCCCTTGATTATACGTCCTGCAGCGTGGTGCGGGGCGTTATGCTTTCTTCTTCTCTCGGCTGTGCAGACCGCGTTTTTCGAGGCCGCGATAAATCAGCTGCTGCTGGAGAATGGTCACCAGGTTGCTGACGATGTAGTACAGCACCAGACCAGACGGGAACCACAGGAAGAACACGGTGAAGATAACCGGCATGTACGTCATGATCTTCTGCTGCATCGGATCGGTCACGGTGGTCGGTGACATCTTCTGAATGAAGAACATGGTGATGCCCATGATCACCGGCAGGATGTAGTACGGATCCTGCGCGGACAGATCGTGAATCCACAGGATAAACGGCGCATGACGCAGTTCAACCGAGCCTGACAGCATGTAGTAGAGCGCCAGGAATATAGGCATCTGAATAACCAGTGGCAGACAGCCGCCCAGCGGGTTGACCTTCTCCGCTTTGTACAGCGCCATCATCTCCTGGCTCATCTTCTGCTTGTCATCACCCAGACGTTCACGCATCGCCTGAATTTTTGGCTGCAGCATGCGCATTTTGGCCATCGAGGTGTACTGCGCTTTAGTCAGCGGGTACATGATGCCACGCACGATGAAGGTGATCACGATAATGGAGAAGCCCCAGTTACCGATGAAGCTGTGCAGGAATTTCAGCAGTTTAAATAGCGGCTGAGAGATAAACCACAGCCAGCCGTAATCCACAGTCAGATCGAGGTGAGGCGCGATGGCCGCCATCTTGTCCTGGATTTCAGGGCCAACCCACAGCGTCGCGCCGAGGTCTTGCTGGGCGCCCGCCGCAATGCTGACCGGCGCTGATTTATAACCAATTGCCGCCACACCGTTACCGAGGTTGCTGGTGTACAGGGTGTTGTTGCCCTGCGTGCGCGGTACCCACGCCGTCGCGAAGTACTGCTGCAGCATCGCCACCCAGCCGTTACTGGTGGTGGTGTTCAGGTTCTCGTTATCCGCGATGGTGTCGAACTTATACTTTTCATATTTTGCCTCGCTGGTGGAGTAAGCGGCACCACGGAAGGTGTGCAGGGCAAAATTGTTGCTGCCGGTGTCACGGTGCTTAGGCAGATCAATGGTCTGCTTCAGCTGACCAAACATCGCCACCTCCAGCGGCTGCGAAGAGGCGTTGTTGATGTTGTAGTCAACGTTTACCGCAAATTCGCCGCGCTTGAACACGAAGGTTTTGGTGTAAACCACACCGTTTTCTCCGGTCCAGGTCAGCGGGACACGCAGCTCGCTCTGGCCATCGGCCATCTCAAAGTGATCCTGAGCAGTGGTATAGAGCGGGCGTGCGCCATTGTTCGGGTTATCCGGGCCGTTACGACCGGTCAAGCCGCTCTGCGCCTGGTAAACGAACGCTGGCGTGGTTTCCAGCAGTTGGAACGGTGCATCAGAACCCAGCTTGTCCGGGTAGGTCAGCAGCTGTGCTTGTTCAATATCGCCACCGCGCGTATTGATGTTGAGTGACAGGACATCTGTCTTAACGGTGATCGTTTTGCCCTGGCCGCTGGCCGGCACGCCGGAAGTGGCGGCATCACCCGCTGTGCTGCTTGTGTTCTGCGTGGTCTGAGTTTGCTGTGGCTGCGGAGCGTGGTCCGTCTGCCAGGCTTGCCAGATCATAAAAGACACGAACAGAAAAGCGATGAGAAAGAGATTGCGTTGCGAATCCATCGTTAATGTTCTCTGGTATCAAAGGTTTTTGGCGGCACAGGATCGTCGCCACCCGGGTTCAAAGGGTGGCATTTTAATACGCGTTTTAACGTCAACCAACTGCCTTTTATGATGCCAAAGCGGCGTAAGGCCTCAATCCCATACTGCGAACAGGAGGGATGGAACCGGCAATGGGGTCCCAGCAGTGGGCTGATGACGCGCTGGTAAACGCGTATCAAGGCGATCAGGAGCCGCGCGCCAGGCGACAGTGACGACGCCATAATTTCTCCAACGCTTCCGTCAGCGCACGGTTATCAAGGTCGGCAATCCCTTTTTTTGCCACGATCACAAAATCCATCGCCGGCAGTTCGTGTTGACGAAGACGAAAGCTTTCACGGGTCAATCGCTTGATCCGGTTGCGTTCGTGCGCGCGTTTCACATGCTTTTTGGCGACGGTAAGACCGATGCGGGGATGCCCCAGCGAATTTAGGCGGCCGAGGATGGTGATTTGCGGCGTGCCAGCCCGAAGAGGTTGCTGGAAGACGAAAGTGAAATGAGCGGGAGTTAACAAGCGTAACTCCCTGGGAAATGCGAGCTTAACCACGAGGGTTAGCTTTTATTACTTAGAAACGGTCAGACGAGAACGGCCTTTAGCACGACGACGTGCCAGAACCTGACGACCATTTTTTGTTGCCATACGAGCACGGAAGCCGTGTGAACGGTTGCGCTTCAGTACGGACGGTTGAAAAGTGCGTTTCATGGCGATTTCTACCTAAACTTGAAAAATTTCACTGGGTGACGCGTTTTCTGGCCAGTAAAAGGACCGACGCCTCAATGTGTCTTTAATAAAGAGGCGGGATTGTAATAATTGTACAGTCCAGAGTCAATTTACTTCGCTTGCCGCAGTGCCTGGAAAACCCGGATACAGCCCACTTATTCCGGGCATCAAGACCCTACGAGCCAATGCCGGGTGGAGAATTATACGGGCAATAAAGGAAAGCGCAAGGATCGTCCAGGATCTTCTTGCGATCGCGTCAGCGCGATCCACATTAAAAAGTGCGATGCAAGCGTAAAATCTGCCGCTTTCAGCAAGATCCTGGCCTGCTTTTTCGCCAGACGGCGTAAACTCATTGGCACCTGAGCAGCCTGTGGATAAATTGCAGCAAAACTGTGTAGAAAGGGAAGATCTCTGTGCCGCTTTGCGCTATGATCCGCCCTTCCGCTAACGATCCTTCCCGCGATCGCCAGCGGAGACTACCGCAAATAGCGGTCGCAGGCGCTTTCTGACCGCCTGTGTCAAAAAAGACAGTTTCTATTATTAGCGCCTAAATTCTTATCGATTTTGTACGAGTGGAGTCCGCCGTGTCACTTACGCTTTGGCAACAGTGTCTTGCCCGTTTGCAGGATGAGCTTCCTGCCACCGAATTCAGTATGTGGATTCGTCCGCTACAGGCTGAATTAAACGACAATACGCTGGCCTTGTATGCACCAAATCGGTTTGTACTCGACTGGGTTCGGGATAAATACCTCAATAGTATCAACGGGCTGCTGAATGAGTTCTGCGGTGCGAACGTACCGCTTTTGCGTTTTGAAGTGGGCACGCGCCCGGTGGCTCAACAACCTGTGGCGCAACCGGCTATGGCCAGCAGCGTCGCGGCGCCTGCGCCAGCGGAACCGCGTCCGGCACCGGCGCCGCCGGTTCGTCCTAGCTGGGATTCTGTACCGGCACCCGCCGACGTCACTTACCGTTCTAATGTCAATAATCGTCACAATTTCGATAACTTCGTTGAAGGTAAATCTAACCAACTGGCCCGCGCGGCGGCGCGTCAGGTGGCGGACAATCCTGGCGGTGCGTATAACCCTTTATTCCTTTATGGCGGCACGGGGTTAGGGAAAACGCACCTGTTACATGCGGTGGGCAACGGCATTATTGCGCGCAAACCCAACGCGAAGGTGGTCTACATGCACTCCGAGCGTTTCGTTCAGGACATGGTAAAAGCACTGCAAAACAACGCCATCGAGGAGTTTAAGCGTTATTACCGCTCCGTTGACGCACTGCTGATCGATGACATTCAGTTTTTTGCCAACAAAGAGCGTTCTCAAGAGGAGTTTTTCCATACCTTTAACGCGCTGCTGGAAGGCAACCAACAGATTATCCTGACGTCTGACCGCTATCCAAAAGAGATCAACGGTGTAGAAGATCGCCTGAAATCCCGCTTCGGCTGGGGACTGACCGTCGCCATTGAGCCGCCTGAGCTGGAAACGCGCGTGGCTATCCTGATGAAGAAAGCCGATGAAAACGACATCCGCCTGCCGGGTGAAGTGGCGTTCTTTATCGCCAAGCGCCTGCGTTCTAACGTGCGCGAGCTTGAAGGGGCATTGAACCGCGTCATCGCGAACGCTAACTTTACCGGCCGCGCGATTACTATCGACTTTGTGCGTGAAGCCCTGCGCGATCTGCTGGCGCTGCAGGAGAAGCTGGTCACCATTGATAACATCCAAAAAACGGTGGCGGAATATTACAAAATCAAAGTGGCGGATTTACTCTCGAAGCGCCGTTCGCGCTCGGTAGCCCGTCCGCGCCAAATGGCGATGGCGATGGCCAAAGAGTTAACCAACCACAGCCTGCCGGAGATCGGCGATGCGTTTGGTGGCCGCGATCATACTACCGTGCTTCATGCCTGCCGGAAAATTGAGCAGCTGCGTGAAGAGAGCCACGACATCAAAGAAGATTTCTCTAACCTCATTCGAACTTTATCTTCCTGACGCTTATGAAATTTATTGTTGAACGTGAGCAGTTGCTAAAACCCCTGCAACAGGTAAGCGGTCCGCTTGGCGGACGCCCGACGCTGCCCATTCTGGGCAACTTATTGCTGCAGGTGAATGACGGTACGCTGTCGCTTACCGGCACCGATTTAGAAATGGAAATGGTCGCGCGCGTGGCGCTGACCCAGGCGCATGAGCCCGGTGCCACCACCGTGCCTGCACGAAAATTTCTCGATATTTGCCGCGGATTGCCCGAAGGGGCAGAGATCAGCGTGATGCTGGAAGGCGATCGCATGCTGGTGCGCTCTGGCCGCAGCCGCTTTTCGCTCTCAACGCTGCCCGCCAGCGATTTCCCGAACCTGGATGACTGGCAAAGCGACGTCGAGTTTACGCTGCCACAGGCCACGCTGAAACGTCTGATTGAAGCGACCCAGTTTTCCATGGCGCATCAGGACGTTCGTTACTATCTCAACGGCATGCTGTTTGAGACGGAAGGCGAGGAGCTGCGCACGGTTTCCACCGATGGTCATCGTCTTGCGGTCTGCTCAATGCCGATTGGTCAGGCGCTGCCTAGCCATTCTGTGATTGTGCCGCGCAAAGGCGTTATTGAGCTGGTGCGTCTGCTGGATGGCGGTGAGACGCCGCTGCGGGTGCAAATTGGCAGCAGCAATATTCGCGCGCACGTGGGTGATTTTATCTTCACCTCTAAGCTGGTGGACGGACGTTTCCCGGATTACCGGCGCGTCTTGCCTAAAAATCCAGACAAGGTGCTGGAAGCCGGCTGCGATCTGCTCAAGCAGGCTTTTGCCCGTGCGGCGATCCTGTCGAACGAGAAGTTCCGCGGCGTTCGCATCTATATCACCGAAAATCAGCTTAAGATAACGGCAAATAACCCGGAGCAAGAAGAAGCCGAGGAGATGCTGGACGTGTCTTACAGCGGCACCGAATTAGAGATCGGCTTCAACGTCAGCTATGTGCTGGACGTGCTTAATGCGCTGAAGTGCGAGAATGTGCGCCTGCTGCTTACCGACTCTGTGTCCAGCGTGCAGATTGAGGACGTGGCAAGCCCTGCCGCAGCCTATGTCGTCATGCCGATGCGCTTGTGATCGTTTAGCGGGCTAACTTACTCGCTATTTTGCTCCCGGGCAGCGCTCGTCCCTGGAAGCATACTTCAGTATGCTTCCAGGGGCTGGGCGCTGGCCGTGTGCAAACTGGCTTCGCCGTTTACGCCCTGAATAACAGGGTGAGGTGAACACTCCCTTCTTAATGCGCAGCTGGATTGATTCATGGCTTTAACCCGCCTCCTGATTAAAGATTTCCGCAATATTGAGCAGGCCGATTTACAGCTAGCGCCGGGCTTTAACTTTTTGGTCGGTGCTAACGGCAGCGGCAAAACCAGCGTGCTGGAGGCGATTTACACGCTGGGCCACGGGCGTGCGTTTCGCAGCTTGCAAGCCGGGCGCGTGATCCGTCATGAGCAGGATGCGTTTGTCCTGCATGGCCGCATTGAAGGCCGCGAGCGCGACATGTCCGTGGGCCTGACCAAAAACCGCGCGGGCGACAGCAAAGTGCGCATTGACGGCAGTGACGGGCACAAAGTGGCCGAGCTGGCGCAGTTGTTGCCCATGCAGCTGATTACGCCCGAAGGGTTTACGCTGCTTAACGGCGGCCCCAAGTATCGACGAGCTTACGTTGATTGGGGCTGCTTCCATGCCTACCCAGGCTTTTTTCTGGCCTGGAGCAATCTGCGCCGTCTGCTTAAGCAGCGCAATGCGGCCCTGCGCCAGGTATCGCACTATGGCCAGCTGCGTCCCTGGGATCAGGAACTGGTGCCGCTGGCAGAGCAAATTAGTCAGTGGCGCGCCGAATACAGTGCCGCGATCGCCAAAGAGATCGTGGCGACCTGCAGTCAGTTTTTACCTGAGTTCGCGCTCTCTTTCTCTTTTCAGCGCGGCTGGGATAAAGAGAGCGACTACGCGGAACTGCTGGCGCGCAACTTCGAGCGCGACCGCGCGCTCACCTACACCGGCAGCGGCCCGCATAAAGCCGATTTTCGCATTCGTGCGGACGGCACGCCGGTAGAAGATTTACTCTCACGCGGTCAGCTTAAGCTGCTGATGTGTGCGCTGCGCCTGGCGCAGGGTGAATACCTGACAAACAGCAGCGGACGCCGCTGTTTGTATCTCATTGATGATTTTGCGTCGGAGCTGGATGACAGCCGTCGTCGGCTGCTGGCCGATCGGCTCAAAGCCACGCGGGCACAGGTGTTTGTTAGCGCCATCGGCGTTGAACATGTAATCGACATGAGCGACGAAAAGGGCAAGATGTTCCGCGTGGAACAGGGTAAAATAGCGGTTCAACCTGAAGATTAAATGAGCGAGAAACGTTGATGTCGAATTCTTATGACTCCTCAAGTATCAAAGTTCTTAAAGGGCTTGATGCGGTACGCAAGCGCCCGGGCATGTACATCGGCGATACGGATGACGGCACCGGTCTGCACCACATGGTATTCGAGGTCGTGGATAACGCAATCGACGAAGCACTCGCCGGTCACTGTAGTGAAATCCAGGTGACCATCCATGCAGACAACTCCGTTTCCGTTCAGGATGATGGTCGTGGTATTCCCACCGGCATTCACCCGGAAGAAGGGGTGTCGGCTGCTGAAGTCATCATGACCGTGCTGCACGCAGGCGGTAAATTTGATGACAACTCTTATAAAGTCTCCGGCGGTCTGCACGGCGTGGGTGTTTCCGTGGTCAATGCGCTGTCACAAAAGCTGGAGCTGACCATCCGTCGCGACGGCAAAGTGCATCAGCAAACTTACGTGCACGGCGTGCCGCAGGCACCGCTCGCCGTGACCGGCGATACTGATACCACCGGTACTCGCGTGCGCTTCTGGCCAAGCCATGACACCTTTACTAACGTCACCGACTTCGAATACGAGATTCTGGCTAAGCGCCTGCGCGAGCTGTCCTTCCTGAACTCTGGCGTCTCCATTCGCCTGGAGGACAAGCGCGACGACAAGCAGGACCATTACCACTACGAAGGCGGGATCAAAGCGTTTGTTGAGTACCTCAACCGCAATAAAAATCCGATCCACCCCAACGTGTTTTATTTCTCTACCGAGAAAGACGGCATTGGCGTGGAAGTGGCGCTGCAGTGGAACGACGGTTTCCAGGAAAATATTTACTGCTTCACCAACAACATTCCCCAGCGCGACGGCGGTACGCACCTGGCGGGCTTCCGCGCGGCGATGACCCGTACGCTGAATGCGTATATGGACAAAGAAGGCTACAGCAAAAAAGCCAAAGTCAGCGCCACCGGTGACGATGCGCGTGAAGGCCTGATTGCCGTGGTATCGGTGAAGGTACCGGACCCGAAATTCTCCTCGCAGACCAAAGACAAGCTGGTCTCTTCCGAGGTGAAATCCGCGGTTGAGCAGCAGATGAATGAGCTGTTGAGCGAATACCTGCTGGAGAACCCTACCGACGCAAAAATCGTCGTGGGCAAAATCATTGATGCCGCGCGCGCGCGCGAAGCCGCTCGTCGCGCCCGTGAAATGACGCGTCGTAAAGGCGCACTGGATCTCGCAGGCCTGCCGGGCAAACTGGCGGACTGCCAGCAGCGCGATCCGGCGCTGTCAGAAATCTACCTGGTGGAGGGTGACTCCGCAGGCGGCTCCGCTAAACAGGGCCGCAACCGTAAAAACCAGGCGATTCTGCCGCTGAAGGGAAAAATCCTCAACGTAGAGAAAGCGCGCTTCGACAAAATGCTCGCGTCGCAGGAAGTCGCCACGCTGATTACCGCGCTTGGCTGCGGCATTGGTCGTGACGAGTACAATCCCGATAAGCTGCGCTACCACAGCATCATCATCATGACCGATGCGGACGTTGATGGCTCACACATCCGCACGCTGCTGCTGACGTTCTTCTACCGTCAGATGCCTGAAATCATCGAGCGTGGCCACGTCTACATCGCACAGCCGCCGCTCTACAAAGTGAAAAAAGGCAAGCAAGAGCAGTACATCAAAGATGATGAAGCGATGGATCAGTATCAGATCGCGATCGCCCTGGATGGCGCAACGCTGCACACTAACGCCAGCGCCCCCGCGCTCGGCGGCGAGCCGCTGGAAAACCTGGTGGCGGAGTTCAACAGTACGCAGAAGATGATCAAACGCATGGAGCGCCGCTTCCCGATGGCGCTGCTGCGCGCGTTGATTTATCACCCAACGCTGAAGGCGCTGACCGACCGTGCTGAGGTAGAGGGCTGGCTGAATGCGCTGGTGGCTTATCTCAACGAGCGTGAAGCACACGGCAGCACCTACATGGCGGTGCTGCGTGAAAACAGCGAGCAGCAGCTGTTTGAACCGGTGGTGCGGGTGCGCACGCACGGCGTGGACACCGATTATGCGCTGGATAGCGAATTCATCGATGGCGGCGAGTACCGTAAAATCTACACGCTGGGCGAGAAACTTCGCGGCCTGATCGAAGAAGATGCGTACATTGAGCGTGGCGATCGTCGTCAGCCGGTGGCCAGCTTTGAGCAAGCGATTGAGTGGCTGGTCAAAGAGTCACGCCGCGGCTTGTCGGTACAGCGCTATAAAGGCTTGGGCGAGATGAACCCGGATCAGCTGTGGGAAACCACCATGGACCCGGACAGCCGTCGCATGCTGCGCGTGACCATCAAAGACGCTATCGCGGCCGATCAGCTGTTCACCACGCTGATGGGCGATGCGGTGGAGCCACGTCGTGCGTTCATTGAAGAGAACGCCCTGAAGGCGGCGAACATCGATATCTGATAAACCGCGCAGACGTGAAAAACCCTTCTTCGGAAGGGTTTTTTTTTGGCCGCCGCAGACGCGCGGCCGCCACAGGCGCGAAGCGGCGTGGTTTTGGCTTTCTGGGCCTTTAGGCGCGGGTTACGCGTGCGTGCTGTTCGTTTGAGACATTTCTTGTATGGCGGCAAGGGGGGTTAACGAAATATTGAGGCCGCACCGCAGCCGCGCGTGTGAATGCTTATCCCAAAGCCCTCTCTTCCATATGTTAATTAAGGACACAGTGAATGAAAAAGACCGCTCTGGCCCTTCTGGCCGCCGCTGCGATGACCGTTTCAGCCGCGCACGCAGACGATGCCATGAAAAAAGACGCCATGATGAGTGATGACATGCACATGGAGATGTCGAAAGACCAAAAAAGCATGAAAGAGACCATGCACCAAGACGGCATGGAGATGAAAGAGACCCAGCAGCAAGACGGCACGGACATGAAAGACATGAGCAAAGAGAACATGCATCACTAAGCGCCCGCGCATCAGCACAAAAAAAGCCATCGCGACACGGATGGCTTTTTTGTTGCGCTTAGAAAAAGGCCGCGCAAACAGCCATACTGGTCAATGTGAACTGAATCGCGTTAGCATTCAGGCAAACTCTGACTTAACGAGGATGGTATGGCGATAAAATTGGTTGCGATCGATATGGACGGTACGCTGCTGAATCCACAGCATGAGATCACCCCTGCCGTGAAATCCGCGATTGCACGTGCGCATCAAAAAGGCGTGAAGGTGGTGTTAACCACCGGGCGACCGTTGGTCGGCATTCAGCGCTACCTGAAGGAGCTGGATCTGGCGGAAGCCGGGGAGTACTGCATCAGCTATAACGGTGCGCTGGTGCATCATGCCGATACGGGCGAGTGCATCGCAGAGATCACGCTGGGCTTTGAAGATTATCTGTATGTGGAACAGCTCGCGCGCGAGCTGGGCGTCCACTTCCAGGCCTTTGATCGCAGCGCGCTTTACACGCCTAACAAAGACATCAGCGAATTTACCATTCATGAAGCCAACCTGACCGGCATTCCCTTGCGCTATCGCGCGGTGGATGAAATGGACCGCGCCACCCGTTTTCCCAAACTGATGATGATCGACAAGCCCGTGCTGCTGGACGCGGCTATCCAGCGTTTGCCGCAGGAGGCGCGCGAAAAATACACGCTGCTGAAAAGCGCCGCGTACTTCCTTGAGATTCTCGATCCGCGCGTCAATAAAGGGCAGGGCGTAAAAATGCTGGCCGAGAAGCTGGGCCTGACCCGAGACGAAGTGATGACTATCGGCGATCAGGAAAACGATCTGGCGATGATTGAGTACGCGGGCACCGGCGTGGCGATGGGTAACGCGATTGAGTCCGTAAAAGCCATTGCGCAGTTCGTTACCAAAAGCAATGGGGAAGATGGCGTTGCGCATGCCATTGAGGAACTGGTGCTGTAATACGCCGCACCGCCTGCGCCCCAGGCGGTGCACACTTTTTCTCCTTTACTCCCGCAAAAATCCTGCAGCGCAGGGCATTATCACGTACTTTATTTGGCAACGTTGAAAGTAAGGTTGTCCTATGTCAGAGAAGCAGCTCACCTTTGCCCCCCGTCATCATCAGCTAACCAATATCAATGTCTGGACAGCAGACAGCCAGTGGCTGGCGTTTGACGTGCGTCCCTCCGGCGCGTCGTTTACCGGCTTAACCATTGAGCGCGTCCATGTAGAGAGCGGCACCACGGAGGTGCTGTATCAGGCGCGTGACGGGGCGCACGTGGGGGTTGTCACGGTGAGTCCGGATAATCCGCCGCGCTATGTTTGTATCCACGGCCCCGAACACCCCGATGCGCACTGGCACTATGATTTTCATCACCGACGCGGCGTGATCGTTCAGCAGGGGCGTGCGGAAAATTTGGACGCTTGCGATATCACGGCGCCTTTTACGCCCGGTGCCCTGCGCGGCGGTTCCCACGTGCATGTGTTTAGTCCGGACGGATCGCGCCTGAGCTTTACCTACAACGATCACGTGATGCACGCGTGGGATGCGCGCGAAGATCTGCGCAACGTGGGCGTGGCGCTTCCGCTGCATCCGGTGTGCCCACCGAAGCAGCATCCGCGCGAATACGATGGCAGCCATTTCTGCGTGCTGGTCAGCCAGACGCAGCGCGATCCGCAGCCGGGCAGCGACCAGATCGATCGCGCGTATGAAGAGTGCTGGATTGGCCATCAGGGCTATCAAAAGACGAACGGAGAGTGGCAGCGCTGGGCCATCGCCTTTATCGGCGACACGCGCGCGGCGGACGGCAGCAAGGTGCCCGAAGTGTTCGTGGTGGATCTGCCGGAAGCGTTAAGTGATTACGCGCAGGCGGGCAGCGCGCCGTTAGAAGGCACGGCCACCACGCTGCCCGCGCCACCGGCAGGCGTTCAGCAGCGCCGGATCACTTATACGCATGGCTTGGCGCTGCAGCCGCGGCATTGGCTACGTGCCTCGCCCGACGGCAGCGCTATCGCATTTTTGATGACTGAACACCGCCAGACCGTTCAGCTCTGGACCGTGTCACCCAACGGCGGCGCGCCGCGTCAGGTAACGCAGCTGCAGCACAGCATCCAATCGGCTTTTAGTTGGCATCCGGCGGGCAATGCGGTGGCGTTTGTGTGTGATAACAGCGTGATGGTCTGTGACGTTGCCAGCGGCCAGTGCCAGCGGCTCACTGCGCGCAGCGCGCGCGCGCCGTCTGGTGATGCGGTGGTGTGGTCACCAGACGGAGAGAAAATTGCCTATATGCGGGACATTGCGGGATGGCGTCAGCTGTTTTACGTTAGTGCGCAGTCGCAGGCATAGCGGCGGCAGTTGCCAGGCTGGCCTCGGTGCCCGCTTGTTTTTCACTCTGCAGCACGCGATCGTGTGCGGAATTTTTATGCGTGCCGTCATCGGCACGCAGCCAGTCCCACGGCAGTAAAAGCGTATCCATCACCGCCGAGAACGGTAAGTCGATCACCGCCAGCGGCTTCATGACCCAGCCACTGTTATCGTCAGCAATGATACGGGCGCTGGCGCGCGTACCGGGATAATACCCCTGATCGCCGCCGGTGTGCGACATGACGCTGGCGCAGCCCGACGTGGTGAGCGCACAGCAAACAAACAGGCTGGATAGCGATAGGCTTTTCATCAATTTCATGTTGGTCTTCCCTACAGTCATGGCATCGCCTTGGCTGGAGTGTTTCACCGGAAGGACGCAGCGCTCTGTGGCAGTGTCAAACCGATCCGGGGATTAATGCACTGAGTGTATGTCAATTTGTGAATTATGCTGAAAAAAAATACGCATTGACCCCTTGAAAGCGACCGCGTTGTACCCATTTTTAACATGCGGTTGCCTGATTGTTGCCGACAGGGACAGTCAGGAACCACACAGCCTGTCCTGCATGGAAGGTTGCCAAAACTTGCTGAAAATCAGGAGTCTTATTATGCGTAATTTTGATCTGTCACCACTTTATCGCTCATCTATCGGTTTTGATCGTCTGTTCAACCTGTTGGAATCCAATCCTAACCAGGCGAACGGCGGCTACCCTCCTTATAACGTCGAGCTGGTGGACGAAAACCATTACCGTATTACCATTGCGGTGGCCGGTTTTTCCCAGAGCGAGTTAGAGATTACCGCCCACGACAACATGCTGATCGTGCGCGGCGCCCATCCGGACGAGCAGCCCGAACGCAAATACCTGTACCAGGGCATTGCCGAGCGTAATTTTGAACGTAAATTCCAGCTGGCCGACCACATCGTGGTGCGCGATGCGCGCCTTGAGCTGGGCCTGCTGAGCATCGATCTGGAGCGTATCGTCCCCGAAGAGGCGAAACCGCGCCGCATTGAAATCCTGAAGTAAGACGTGTAAACACCCCAAACGCCGCAGCGATGCGGCGTTTTTTTTACCTGCTTTAACGCCGCACGAACATCAGGTGCGTACCAGCAAGCGCTGGCTCACCATGCCGCCAAAGACATTCACCAGCAAGCCTGCAACGATGACGGCCGCGCCCACGATTTGCTGCGGCGAGAGCGTCTCGTCGAGCACCAGCGCGGCGCTGACAATCCCTACCACCGGCACCAACAGCGACAGTGGCGCGATGCGCCACGTCTCATAGCGACTGAGCAAATTCCCCCAAATCGCATAGCCTACGATGGTGGCGATAAAGGCGAGATATACCAGCGCCAGCAGAGTTTGCAGAGAGATATTAGCCAAGCTGGCGACGATGGTTTCACTGCCTTCAAACCACCACGAACACGCAAAGAACGGGACTATCGGCACCAGCGCACTCCACACCACCAGCGACATCACCGGCACCTTGCGATTGCGCAAAATGATTTTATTGGTGATATTGCCTAGCGCCCACGAGAGCGCGGCGGCCAGCGTCAGCATCATGGTGGTCAGCGTTATTCCCGCGGTGCCTTGGCCCTCCATGCCGGAAGTCGCCAGCAAAAACATGCCGAGCGTGGCGATGAGGATGCCCGCAATGTGATTCCAGCGCAGCTTTTCTGCCAGCAGCAGTGCGCCCAGCAGCAGCGTAAAGAAGGCCTGCGCCTGAAGCACCAGCGAAGCCAGCCCGGCGGGCATCCCCAATTTAATGGCGAGAAACAAAAAGGCAAACTGGCCAAAGCTGATGGTGATGCCGTACACCACTAGCCAGCGCAGCGGAATGTGCGGGCGTTTCACCAACAAGATCGCGGGAAACGCCACCAGCGTGAAGCGCAATCCGGCCAGCAGAAACGGCGGCATGCCGTGCAGTCCCAGTTTAATCACCACAAAATTGACGCCCCACGCCACCACCACGCACAGCGCTAACAACATATCTTTTACAGGCATACATAATCCTTGAGCGGTTTCACGCCGCTGCCGTCATTGGCGTCGCAATGTCTGCACAGCACGCATCACCCACAATGCGGAAGAAATCCGCCACGTCCAGCGCCACAGAGCGATCCAGCGTACCGGCGTTAAACCACAGCGTGCCAACATCGCGCAGGCGCGCATCCACGCGCAGCGCCAGTCGGTCATCAAAACTCAACGGCGGCACTGCGCCCATCACGCATTGCGTTAGCGTCTGCGCGGTTTCCGCATCGGCAAAACTCGATTTCTTGCTGCCAATGGCTCGCGCCGCGCTTTTGAAATTAATCTTGCAGTCACCGGGCACAATCGCCAGCAGGTAACGCGTCCCGGCACCTTCCGGCAGCGTCACGTCAAGCACCATTGCTTTGGCGGCTTGATGCAGCGCATTGCCGCGTATGGCGCTAATCACGTCGGTTTGGCCGACGGCTTCATGTTCCACCACCTGATATCGGGCGTGGTGTTCATCCAGCAGGGCAATCACTTTCTCAAAGGTGGTCATCACGGTTTCCTCGTTTAAAGCCGGGCACTAGCTCCAGGCAATGGCGTGTTTCATTTTTTTGTCGGTCAGGCCAAAAAAGAAGCCCATGGTGATGCGCGTGTCGCCGTGCACGCGATCGATCTCGTGATAAAACGCCGGGTTGAAAAGATAGATATCGCCGCTGCGCGGTGAGAAGGTGCAGATTTCGCTGTTTTCAACCACCGCTTGCTGATAGCCGAGCTCGCCGGGCGTTTTGAAGGCTTCATCCTCTGGCTGCCATTTTTTGTTGTAAATACGCAGCGCCCCGCCCGTATTACACTCTTGCAGGCATACCACGCAGCTCAGCTGATGCAGAATTTGCGTAACCGCCAGGCCGCTGCCGGCGGCATCGCGCACGATGCTGTCGTTATGCAGCGGATTCGCCACGCCGTCGGCATGAAAACGCACGATCGATCCGGCATAGCTGCCCAGCGTCGGTTCATTGGCAACGTGCAGGCTATCGAGACGCAAGGCGTGCTCGACCCAACCGTAGACCTGAGCGCGTAGCGCATCCAGCGAGGGCGGCAGCGCCGGTTGCAGATCGCGCAGCGCCGTAAAATAGTTTTCCGGCGCCGCCGTGTGCTTGGCCAAATAGGGCCCAAGGGTCGTCAGCGCGCCGTTGGGATAGTGCGAAACGCGCACCTGATCACGGCAGCGTTGTAAATCGGCGACCACGGTCTCACGCGTTTCGCGCGTCAGGAAGTTTCGCAATACCAGCAGCGGCACCCGTGCGGTGACGATGTCATCCAGCCATGTGCTTTCTACAAACATGGACGGATTAATAACGCGTATCTGATTGAAAATGGCCATGCTGGTCACTCCTCAAGCGAGATTTCATGAAGTTCATGGTTATGCATTCGGCACCAGTCAGGTGCCGAACCGAGCGCGGTAATGGGTTCAGAGGAGATAAACGTGGCGTTGTGGCGCTGATAGCGATGCAGCGTGAAATACTCAGGATAGGGCGTGTCTTCTGGATGCCACTGCCACGCCCACGCTTTCTCTCGCGTGACGAAAATGGCATTGCCGGCGCTGCCGCCCGGCGCCACGCGCGCCATTTTGTTGCGCAGATAGTCGCGGGTAAAGTCAGCGGGCGTGACGTGATCCACTAAGTATTCAAGGTATTCGGCGGAATCAAAGCGTGAGGCTGTCATGCCCAACTGGGCATATACGGTGGGCAGAAAACCGTTATGCATCATGTACCAGTGCGTGCCGCCGCTGGCGCGCCACAGCGGATGTGAAAATTCCATGCCCTGATTTTTACTCAGCGTGGCGTGACGTACGTGCACCGCTAACAGCGGACTGTTCCGCATGGCATCGCTGTCAATGCCCGGCAGCGCGTCCGCAAAAGTGCCGGTACCGTGCAGCGTGTGAATACGCCCGCGCTCCCACCATAAGCAGCCCCAGCCGTTGGGATGGGCCTTGATCGGACCTTCATGGTTGGCGGTTTCGCCACAGCTCATGGCGCGCGCAGCGTCCAGCACCTTCACTGCATCAAACTGGCCGTGCGCCAGAATCATCCTGCACATAGGAGATCTCTCCGGGAGGTGAATGACGGAACGTCGAGAACGTGGTGAAAAATCGCCAGCACTTCTTCGCGACTGGCTGCCGTCAGGCTGAAGGTGGCCAAAATACCGGCGTGGCGCGTCAAATCGGCATACAGCGACGAACGCGGCGCGACCTCCAGCGCAGGGAGGCTGAGCGGCGGCAACAGTTCGCCGCGCTGCTGTGCGGCAATCCAGCGCGCGGCGGCATCCTGATGCCGAGGCTGGCGCAGGCGCAAGCGGCCCACCGCCTGGCGCTGCGGTGGAAAATGCAGCGCGGGCATACCGTGACCTGCTTCAATGTGAAAAGCGATCTCGGCCCAGTTCAGGCCAGTGACCTCTTCCACTAAATTCACGATACCCATACCGGAGAGACGGAAGCCCATTTCAAGGAACCAGGCGTTACCGTTCACCATAATGAAGTCGATATGGAAAGCGCCCTGGCGATAACCAAAGGTATTGCAACAAAGGTGCATCAGACGCGCGTAAGCGGGCGGAAGCTGCGCGGCTGCCATCGCGACGTGGCCGGATTCGTAGAAGCTGATACAGCCATCTTCCGTGGTCTGTCGCTCAATCACTTTTTGACAGCAGGTCAGCGCCACCGCCTGGCCATTATTCACCACGCCTTGCAGCGAATATTCGTCACCGTTAAGCCAGCTTTCCACAATAAAACCGGTAAACCCGCGACCGCCATAATTGACCGTTTCTTGCAGCTTGCTGATGACATTATCCAGCTGATGCGCGGCCTCAACCAGCCAGACGCCCAGCCCGCCACCGCCGTCTACCGGCTTAATGACGCAAGGGTAGAGCAGCGCGTCACGCGCATCCCGGATACTGAGCGGCGAGGCGAAAAAACGAAACGCAGGCTGCGGCAAATGCGGTGAGATTTTATGCAGCGCCATACGCTGCGCATACTTGTCCGGCGGGATAAAGCCGGGACCGGCATCGGGCCCGGCCAGCAGTTCACGCACGCGTCCGGCGCTGGTGTTATAGGCTTCAAAACCTGCCAGCACCACCTGCGGATGTTCCAGCATGCCGGCATGCAGATACGCTTGCAGCACGTCCCACGGGTTTTCTGGTCGGTCAAGGCGCACGATCAGATCGAACGGCAGCGAAAGGCTCAGACTTTGATAGTCGATAAAATCGCTCATCTCTGCCAGTACCGTGAAATAGCCTTCACGCTTGGCCACGGCACAGTAGGGATTTTGTCCGTCGCGCGTGGCGCCGATTTGCAGAAAAATCTTTTTCATCGTGTCGCCTTACCGGGTTAGCGCCCGGAGATCACTTCAGTGACGATGTCTTGTAAGGCACCGTTGTGGACCTGAATCACCGCTTTGTGCGGGTCGAAACGCAGCACGCGCGACAGCGCGTCGCCGCGCCCGCCTTCCAGCAGAGAGCTGACCTGCGCGCTACGCCAGCAGTGACGCATCTGCGCCACGGTCAGGCCGGAGAGCGTGGTCAAGCGGTGCGCCAGCGCTGGGTCGTCGCTCTCGCCGCCCAGCAGCGCGCGCACCGCCGCTTCATCAGGGGCGTTGTCCAGCTGCTGCAGCCAGCGGGCAAGCTGTTGGCCTTCGGCCACAAAGGGTGAAAAGATCATGCACACCAGCTGCGTTTCATTCAGATCGAAGGCCTGCAAGGCAAAACGCTCGGCCCGCTGGCGCGCCTGGGCGATCGCCGCATCATCTTGATAGCGTGCCGCCATTTCATCGATAAGCGGGGGCGGAAAATCTTTCTGCACCATCAGGCCGAGCGCGAAGCGCACATACTCGCGGATCCCTTCGGCATAGCTGCGCTGCAGCAGGGTTTCCGCCCGCAGACCGCGCAGATGGGCCATCAGCGTAGGATTGCCGCAGTCCGACTCAGAGAAGCTGAACATCAGCTCATCAAACTGAAAATGCATAAATTCCGTGAGTAACGCCCAGTGCGCGCCGGCTTCATAGGCGGTGTCTTGATAGATATTGAAAAAGCGCGGATCGCGCGCCAGTTGCCAAGTGATACGGTGCGCAGGGGCCACCGGATCGGTGCCGTAAACGTCGGCGGCGTACCGCTCGGCAACGCCATCCAGCGTCTGTAAAAAGCCGCTGAAGCCGCGTGACTTATCGGCGGTAGGCGCGTTAAACAGTCGGGAAAGATGGCGCGCCCACGCGAGATAGGCGGTCTGCTCCTGCGGCGAATCGCCGGTGATGATCACATCCACGCCGCCGTCGTAGTGTGCCGTCAGCCCAAAAGCATTGACCATGCTGAGGTTGCAGGCATTGCAGAACGTTGAGCGCGCATCGGCGCGGAAGCGGTGACCATTCATCAGCACATCACAGCGGTTTTGCTGCCGCACGCCGTCTGGCAGGGGGAGATCGCGTGCGAAAGGACGAATTTGCAGGCCGTCAGTCACCAGGCATTCGGTGCACGCATCGCCGTGAATGCGGAGTGCGTGATAGACGCGATCGATGTTAGCCATCACGCTATCGTTCATGGCGGCGTGGCGGTTAGTGGTGATGCGCAGCTGGAAGGTGCTGCCGTGCTGCTGCCAAATCAAGCCCTGAATGTAGCGCACGTAGGCCACCATATAGCTGCTGTCCTTGCCGCCGCCATAGGCCAGCAAAACGCGGTTTTCCTCCGGCCGATGGGGGTAGGGCAGTGTGGCCAGCAGGCGTTGCGCACAGCGCTGCGCAGAAGCGATGATCTGGGGGGTGAGATACCCTTCAATGTCGGCCATCATGACGGACAGATTATGCATTTTTCACTTCATCCTTTGGCGAATAACAGCGCTGTCGAGGGATAACAGGACGCGGGCTACAGCAGGGAAACGTGAAGCTGAATTAACAGATGCAGCTTAAAGTACTTTGAATGTAATCTGATGAATACGCACAGATGTGTACGATATGGGGTGGAACAGATGGCGGGTGAGACCGTAGAACAGGAGAGTCAGGGTAGCCGTTACCGTCACATTGCGGAGCAAATTAAACAGGCGATTCACAGCGGATCGCTGCCGCCCGACACGCGGTTGCCCTCGGTGCGCACGCTGGCCGCACAGTACGGCGTGAGCATGACCACCGCGCTAAAAACCCTGCGTACCCTGGAGGACGAGCGCTACGCCGTGGCGCGCCCGAAATCGGGCTTTTTTGTTGCACCGCGCGGCACGCAGCTGGCGCAGCCCGCTGTCATCAGCGTGGAACAGCCGCGAGAAGTGGCGCCGCTGGACGAACAAACTGAACTGCATCTGGCGATGCTCGGCTCCGATTGTCGCGTGCGGCTGGATTTGGCGAATGGCGATATCTCGCTCTATCCGGTCAAGAAGATTGGCCTGCTCATGCGGCAAATGGGCTACAGCAAACCGGCGCTGCTGGGCAACACCGTTAAAGGCACCGGTTATGCGCCACTCAAAGCGGAAATCGCGCGCCGCGCGGTGGATTATGGCTGCACCATCAGCGCCGACGACATTTTGATCACCAACGGGTGTATTGAGGCCATCTCGCTGGCGCTGCGCGCCACCACCCGACCCGGTGATATCGTGGCGGTGGAATCGCCCTGTTATTTTGTGCTACTGCAAATGCTGCATAACCTCAATCTGCGGGTAATTGAGGTGGAAGCGGGGGCAGAGGGCTACGTGAACGTCGAGAAGCTCACGGCGCTGTTTCAGCGCAAAGCGGTGCAGGCCTATCTCACCATTAACAACATCAACAATCCGCTGGGAAAAAGTATTCCCAACGAGCAAAAAGCCTATATCGCGCGCCAGGCGGATGAAAACGATGTGGTGATCATTGAAGACGATATCTTCGGTGACACGGCCTTCGGCGATCGCCGTCCTTTTCCCATGCGGGCGTTCAGCCCGAACGCGATTTTGTGCAGCGGCTTCTCCAAAACCGTTGCGCCCGGCATACGTATTGGCTGGGTACACAGCAGCAACTACATGCGCAAACTGGCTTCGCTGAAATACACCACCAGCATGGGCACGTCGGTGCTGTCGCAGGCGGCGATTGCCGAACTGTTACGCAGCGGCGGCTACGACGCCCACCTGCGTAAACTGCGGCGTGAATTGAAAAGCCAGATACAGCATATGCGCCAAGCGGTGCTGCGCTATTTTCCCGCCGGCACGCGCGTCTCTAACCCGGAAGGCGGCTACGTGCTCTGGGTGGAAATGCCGCGCCAGTCGTTGAATGTGCGCGCGCTGTTTCTCAAGGCGCGCAACGCGGGCATCGGCATCGCGCCGGGCCATATTTTTGCTACCGATCACCGCTACGACCACTGTTTCCGGCTCAACGCGGGGTTTGGCTGGAACGCCGAAGTTGAACAGGCGATCAAGCAGCTGGCCCAGTGGTGTCAGCATTCATTATTAACGTGAGTGTTACGCGCGTTTTTTGTTATGTCTCTCGCAAAAAGAAATATTGCCGCGGTCATAACAGGAGACGATCTTTTTGCCGTTAACCGCATGAATGTATTTGTTAGTTTTTGATTTTTATCGTCATTTAAAGTTTTAACCCCCACCCGTTACGCACGATATTGAGGTGCCTCATGCCTTTCAATTAGCGGCCTCGCTAATTTTTTCTGTGTGGTTACTGGTTATAGTGGCCGCCTGTTCATCACGGATAATGAGCACGCGCAACTAAGCGCGTTACGTCATCCGGGCTGGCAGCGCATCCCGAAGGACGTCTTTTACGCCGTGTCTCACGCCACATAAAAGAAAACCGCTCGGCACGAAGCGGGGCGGTTTTTCATTCATGCAGATGGCTAACGCGTAAACCGACGCTTAGGGTACCGCGTTGAGCGCATCCAGCTCCTCAGCCAGAATCTGAGCCGCTCGCTCAATTTGCGCCGCATCAGGGACATAATTCATACGCATACATTGATGCGTATGCGGCCAATCCTGGTCCAGACCGGGAAAGAAAAAGTGGCCGGGTACCATTAAAACGCCGCGCGCTTTCAGGCGCTGATAGAGCGTTTCCGTGCCCACGGTTAACTCGCGGAACCACAGCCAGAGGAAAATGGCCCCTTCCGGCTTGTGAATCAAACAGCGATCTTCCGGCAGATAGCGGCGGAGGATCGCGATGGTTTCACTGACTTTGGCCTGGTAAAACGGCTTAATCACCTGCTCCGACAGGCGCAGCAGATCGCCACGCGCCACCATTTCATTGGCGATGGCCGGTCCGATGCTGCCGGGGGCGAGGCTGATAATGCCATTCATGTTGCCCAACGCGGCGATAGTGCTTTCATCTGCAATCACGATGCCACAGCGCGCGCCCGGCAGGCCGAGCTTGGAGAGGCTCATACAGAGAATCGTGTTGGGATTCCACAGCGGCCGCGCGTCACTAAAAATAATCCCGGGGAACGGCACGCCGTAGGCGTTATCAATCAGCAAGGGAATACCGTGCTGCTGCGCCAGCGCATCAAGTTGCAGTAGCTCGCTATCCGTAATCACGTTGCCAGTGGGATTGGTGGGGCGCGACACACAAATCAGACCGATATCGTCATGCAGCGGCAAATGGTCGAAATCCACGTGATATTTGAATTGCCCCTCAGGCAGCAGTTCGATATTGGGCCTGGCGGAGACAAACAGATCGGCTTCCAGACCGGCATCGGCATAGCCTAAATATTCCGGAGCCAGCGGAAAGAGCACGCGTTTTTTACTGCCGTCGGCGCGCCGTCCGGCAAACAGGTTAAACAGATAAAAGAACGCGCTCTGGCTACCGTTGGTCAACGCGATATTTTTGGCGCTAATCGGCCAGTCCAGCGTCTCGCGCAGCATCGCTGCCAGCGCGTCAAGCAGCAGTGCTTTACCGCGTGGACCGTCGTAGTTGCACAGGGCTTCGCTGAGCTTGCCTGTTTGATGCATCTCCAGCAGCAGCTGATTAAAGTAATCCGTCATGGCGGGGATCTGCGCGGGATTGCCGCCGCCCAGCATAAGGGTGCCGGGTGTGCGCAGGCCTTCCCCCATGTCCTCCATCAGACGTGAGATACCGGTAGGTTGCGTAAATTTGTCGCCGAACTGAGAAAAGGACATAGGACGTTAATACATTGTGAAAGCGAATGAGGGGGATCACCATAGCGCCCGCTGCGGGCAGGCGCAATGGCAAAAGCGGCAGAATTAGGCTTGAATTTGCGGATTCACGCAGTTTTTTTCCACCTTGCCGCTGAGCGCGGCGATCAGGTTGTCCACCGCGTCGCGCGCCATACCGTAGCGGGTTTCGTGGGTGGCGGAACCGATGTGCGGCAGCGTGACCACGTTAGGAAGCGTGAGCAGTTCGGCATCTGCGGCAAGCGGTTCTTTTTCAAACACGTCAAGCCCGGCGGCCAGAATCGTGCCCTCTTTCAGCGCGGCGGTGAGCGCCTGTTCATCCACCACGGGGCCGCGTCCTGCATTGATCAGAATCGCGCTTGGCTTCATGAGCTGGAGCTGGCGGGGCCCGATCAGATGGTGTGTCTCCTCGGTCAGCGGCAGGGTGATACAGATAAAATCACTCTCTTTCAGCAGTGTCTCCAGATCGCAGGCGCGGGCGCCGAAGCGCGTCTCCGCTTCCTGATGCTGACGGCGGGCGTTGTAAAGAATGTTCATGCCAAAGCCAAAATGCGCGCGCTGCGCCAGCGCTAGCCCAATGCGGCCCATGCCGAGAATACCCAGCGTTTTATGGTGCACATCAACGCCAAACTTCGCCGGGCCGATGCTCTTTTTCCACTCGCCCGCTTTGACCCATTTATCCAGCTCGGGAATGCGGCGTGCCGTGCTGAGCACCAGCGCCATCAGGGTATCCGCCACGGTTTCGGTGAGCACGGTTGGCGTGTGCATCAGCAGCACGCGGCGCGCGCTGAGGGCCGGAACGTCAAAATTATCGAAGCCCACCGACACGGTGGAACAGGCGCGCAGCGCCGGCATCTTTTCCAGCAGGGCCGCATCGACCTTACCGCCGGAGCCAATCATGCCTTGCGCCTCGGCAAACTGCGCGGCGTGCTGCTGCACGGTTTCCGGCGTCACGTCTTTTACTTCCGTCACGGTGAAATGGGTATCCAGCCTGGCGCGCAGGTCATCGGGCAGGCTTTTGTAAAGGATCACAGCAGGTTTCATCGTTTGCTCCCTGTAGAACGTGTGACGGGCGACTGACGTCGCCCGGAAAAAATTATCGCTTACGCTTTCAGGCGTGCCTGGCACCGTGCACCGGCGTCGCTGTGTTCTCCGCCGGTTTCACAATCAGGGTGAGCCACACCGACACCAGCAGCGCCGCGCCCATGAAAATATAGGAGGCGGCAGGACTGCCGGTCGCACCATTCAGGTAGCCGACGATCCATGAGCCGATGAACGAGCCCAGCGCACCCATGCTGTTGATCAGCGCCATGGCGCCGCCGGAGACGTTGCGCGGCAGCATTTCTGGAATGATAGCGAAGAAGGGGCCGTAAGGCGCGTACATGGCACCACCCGCGATCACCAGCAGCGCATAAGAGAGCCAGAAGTTATTGGTGCCCACCAGATAAGAGCCCAGGAAGGCCAGCGCGCCAATCAGCAGCAGCGGCCAGACAAACAGCTTGCGGTTCTGCGTCTTGTCCGACGCCCACGACACCACCACCATGGCGATGGTCGCCACCAGATACGGCACCGCTGACAGCCAGCCCGCTTCTACCATGCCCATCTGCGTGCCGTTACGCAGAATCGAAGGCAGCCACAGCACGAAGCCGTATACGCCGATGCTCCAGGCGAAGTACTGCATGCAGAGAATAATCACGTTGCGGTTGCGGAAGGCTTCACTGTAGTTGCGTACCGCCTTGATATTCTCCTGCTCTTTTTGCAGCTGTGCCTGCAGCGCGGCTTTCTCTTCGTCGCTCATCCACTTGGCCTGCGCGGGCTTATCCTGCACCAGGAACCACCACGCAACGGCCCAGATCACCGCGGGAAAGCCCTCAATGATGAACATCTCGCGCCAGCCAAACGCGTTGATCAGGTAGCCGGAAACCACCGACATCCACAGCACGGTCACGGGATTGCCCAGAATCAGGAAGGTATTGGCGCGCGAGCGTTCAGACTTGGTAAACCAGTTACTGATGTAAATCAGCATCGCGGGCATTACCGCCGCTTCGACCACGCCCAGCACAAAGCGGATGGCGGCCAGCATCGGAATATTACTGACGATACCGGTCAGCGAGGCGCAGCCGCCCCACAGAATCAGGCACCAAAAAATCAGTTTCTTCACGCTGCGGCGTTCGGCGTAGACCGCCCCTGGGATTTGGAAAAAGAAGTAGCCGAGGAAGAACAGGGCGCCCAGCAGCGATGACATGCCCTTGGTGATCCCCAAGTCGTCATTGATCCCGGCCGCAGAGGCGAAACTGAAGTTTGCCCGGTCCAGATACGCCAGACTGTAGGTGATAAACACGATGGGCATGATAAACCACCAGCGTTTTGGCGCGATTGTCTGCGATTTCATGGTTAACTCCTCTGGTTTGAGGCGGGCGCATTTCGTGGATGCGCCTCGGTGTTGTAGGGTTGCAGAAGCAGCGTCGTTGCGGCCGCGCCGATCGCATCGGCTAACCGCGCGTATGCGGATTAATAGTCACCCAGTGCCGCACGCACCGGCAGTCCTTCGCTGTCACCCGCCACCTGAATCGCCAGCGAGCCGATTTTATTGCCGCGCAGGATCGCCTGCGGTAACGCTTTCCCCTCCAGCAGCGCGCTGATCACCCCGACCGCAAAGCCATCGCCTGCGCCCACGGTGTCCACCACGTTCTCGACGCGGATCGGCGCCACCTGGCCTTTTTCGCCGTCGGCGGTTTTATACCAGGCGCCATCGCAGCCGGTTTTAATGATTACCGCTTTCACGCCTTTGTCGAGGTAGAAGTCGGCAATGGCTTCTGGCTGCTGATAGCCGGTGAGGATCAGCCCCTCTTTTTCGCCGGGCAGCACCCAGTCCGCGTATTCGGCCAGCAGATTGAGCTGCTTACGCATCTCGTCCGTGCTGCGCCACAGCACCGGACGCAGGTTGGGATCGAACGAGATGGTTTTACCGCGCGCGCGCATCTCTTTCGCGGCGTGCTGGCACAGCGCCAGAGAACTGTCGGACAGCGCCGCCGCCACGCCGCTCAGGTGCAAATGGCGGGCCGCACCAAAATAGTCGGCGTCAAAGTCATCGGGCGACAGGTAACTGGCCGCCGAGCCTTTGCGGAAATACTCCACTTCGGGATCGGAGCCGTCATCGACGCTCGCTTTAAGCTGAAAACCGGTACGGTAGCGGGCATCGGTGGTGACGCAGTGGTGATCAATGCCCTCTTTTGCCAGCTGCTGCAGCGTAAACCGCCCAAAGCTGTCGTCGCCAACACGGCTGACCCAGCCCACCTGCAGGCCGAGGCGCGACAGGCCAATCGCCACGTTTAATTCCGCGCCCGCAATGCGTTTGATAAAGCGGTCCGCCGCAGCCAGATCGCCGGTCTGCTGCGCAATGAACATCGCCATCGCTTCGCCAACAGTGACCACATCAAGTTGCTTCATGATCGTTCCTTATGCCGCACGTAATAAGTCGACGTAATGGCGCGTGACCGCCACGAGGTCGGCGCCTTCCAGCGGAAATTCAATGCCGCGCGGCGCGTCAGCAGGCAGCGCCTGCAGCAGCGTCCGCCAGCTGCCGTCGATCTCATCCAGTGCGATAGCGCGGAAGCTTGCCTGGTGCGGTACCGCGGCCTTGACGTGAATGTAGCTCACGTAGCGGCTGAGCTGCGCTGCGGCGTGCAGGGCGTCTTCGCCGGTCCACAGCCAGTTGCCCATATCAAAAGTCATGTCCAGCGGCAGCGCGGCATCGCAGGCGCGATGGAAAAAGGTCTGCAGGGCAGCCAGCGAACTGCTGGGGGTTTGATCGTTCTCAATCACCAGCGTTACCGAGGTGTTCGCCAGTATTTGCGCCAGCTCACCGTTATCCAGCGCCACAAAGTGGCCCAGCGCCAACTTGAGACGCTGCGCGCCAATCTGCTCCGCTTCCAGCAGGAACTGCGACAGACGAGGGTTGAGTGTGCCGTCCTCCAGCCACAGCGCTTCCGGCACCGAATAACTGGCGCGTAGTGCGTGCTGAGACAGGGCATCCGCCAGCGTATGCAGCTGCACAAACTCGTCGGCACTGAAAAGCTCGCGCCGGATTTCAACGCCATCAGCACCCGCTTGCTTAATAAGGGGGATCAGGGCTCGCTGGCCGCCAAGCTGTGCGACCTGGTGCGCGCCGTAAGCGGCTGTCACGACGATGATTTCAGGTGTAGCCATAATTCCTCCGCAGACGCCAGCGCCACATTTGGGCGATTACTGACGCGTTTTACCGTCCAGTTACCTTAAAAAAGCTAAATGGAACCGGTTCCAAAGGAAAGTGGCATAACTGGAAATTATGATCGTGCTCACGAAGTGAGCCTGCGTTTGAGAATTACCTTAGAGGCTGACTGGAGCCGCGTTCTATCAGTTCCCCTGAAAAGACGTGCTCACACACCGCGTCGTCACTGCCTTCAATGCGGGCAATGACCCGCTCCAGCGCGGCGTAACCAATCTGCCAGGTGGGCTGCTTGAGCGTGGTGATGCCGACGCCCGCCAGCGCGGCCCACTCCAGCTCATCAAAGCCCAGCAGACCGATCTCTTCGCCCCAGCGTAACGCCAGCGACTGCAGAGCGCGCGCCACCTGGAGCGTAAGCGCACCGTTGGCGGCAATCACCGCACAGCGTTTGTCGCGGTGGCGCTGGTAAAAATCACGCAGGCGCGCCGCCAGCAGCGGGGCGTCGTGCAGGGGCACTTCGACATTTTCCGCGCTCACCTGCGGGTAACGCTCGCAGCAGGCGCGGAACGCGGCGAGGCGCTCCCGACGGGTGTTCACGCTGCCGAGCGGTTCACTCACAAACAGTAGCGCGTCGTAGCCGTTATCCAGCAGATGCTGCGTCGCGTTTTGCGACGCTTCAGGGTTATTCAGGCCCACCACATCGCAGGCAAAATCGGGAATTTTTCGGTCAATCAGCACCATCGGCAGCATGGACTGCTGCAGACGGTTGAGCACTTCTTCGTGCATGCCCACCGCATTGACCACAATGCCTTCGACCTGATAGCTGCTCAGCAGCTGCAAATAATACTGCTCACGATCCACTTCGTTATTGGTGTTACACATCAATAGCGTAAAACCGCGGGCGCGGCAGGCGGCTTCGATCCCGCTGAGCACATCCACTGAATAAGGATTGGTGATATCGGCAATGATCAGGCCAATCAGCCGGGTACGGCCGCGCTTAAGGCCGCGCGCCATTTGGCTGGGGCGGTAGTTAAGTTCGGCGATTGCCTGCTCAATGCGGGCTTTGAGGTCGGGCGAGAGTACATTCACTTCGCCATTCAAATAGCGGGAAACGCTGGTTTTGCCGGTTTTTGCCGCGCGGGCAACGTCACTGATTGTGGCTCGTGGCGGCCTTGTTTTCATTACTTACACCTGATTGATTTGCGCTGGCGAAGACTATCACAGCGAGCTTCGTGCGCAATCATTGCGCGTCAGAGGTCAGCTGCAGTCGAGGCTGCCACAGCGTTTGCAGCTCGCCCGGCGGCACGTCATTCAGCAGCTGCAGCACCATTTCCGCAACCCGCTCGCCGAGGCGCTGCTGCGTTAACTGCAAAATGGCATTAACCGGATGGTCGATAATCGAATCATGCGGCAGCCCATCGTAAACAAACAGCGGAATGGCCTGAGGACCCTGGAGATAACCGGCCTGCGAAAGCGCAATCGCCGCGCCTTCGCCCAGCGGGGCGCAGTCGGTCACAATCGCCTGCGGCGGCTGCGCCTCCGCCAGCCAGGCCAGCGTTTGCTGATACCCTGAACGACGGGTAGGCGGCAACGCTGCCATGCGATCCGGGTTCTGCGGCGTGTGATGCTGCGCCAGCGCGTCAATAAAGCCCTGGCGGCGATCGAGGATATAAGTGCTGGCCTCGCAGCCGCCGAGATAGGCGAGCCGCGTCAGCCCCCGCTGCAGGCAGTGCTCAGCAGCCAGCAGCGTGCCCGCGTGATTGTCGTAGTCGAACCACGCGTAGGGTTGGGGCAGCTGGCTACGGCCCAGCGTGAGAAAGCGATAGCCTTTTTGCTGCAGCCGCACCAGCCGCAGATCGTAAGGGGTAGTGTGGGTCATGATCAGCGCGTCCAGCGCGCCGCTGCGCAGCATACGCATCGGCGGGCGCAGCTGATCCTGCGGCTTCTCCGGCAGAATCATTAAATCAATGTCGTGCTGGGCAAGGCGCTGATCGAGCGTGAGCAGCATGTCGCTGTAATAGCTGTCGTTAAGCGAGGCGGTGCTGACGGGAAACACTAAACCCACCGCGTTGGCGCGCCCGGTTTTCAGGCGGCGCGCAGCGGCATTGGGCCGATAGCCACGCAGCGCGGCTTCGTGTTCAACGCGTTTCCGCGTGACATCTGCCACATCGTCATAGCCATTCAGCGCACGACTCACCGTCGTGACCGAAAGGCCGAGAGCAGCAGCAATGGCTTTAAGCGACATAGGGAGGTGTCCGACCAGCTAATTTTTCTCACGCTAGCACAAAGTGTTCGTATGCTCTATGCGTTGGCAATATTCGTGCGATCTGGGGTGAAAATCGCGTAAGGGACGAGATAAAACGCGATAAAAAGCCGAACTGCTAGCACAGTTCGGCTGTCTGCGGTTAGCCCAGCGGGCTCAGCGTGATCTCTACGCGGCGGTTTTGCGCTTTGCCGGCTTCGGTGCTGTTGGTGGCGATAGGGTTATCCGGACCCATGCCCTGCGTGCGCAGGCGATTCTGCGCCACGCCCTGCGTAATCAGGGCGCTGGCCACGCTGTCCGCGCGCTGCTGCGACAGGCGCATATTCAGCGCACGCGAGCCGGTGCTGTCGGTATAACCCAGCACGTTAACGGCGGTTTTCGGATACTCTTTCAGCACCATGGCGACGCCGGTCAAGGTGTTGGCACCTGCAGGCTTGAGGTTGCTGCTGCTGCTGTCAAAGGTGACGTTATTTGGCATGTTGAGCACGATGTTGTCGCCCTGGCGCGTGACGCTGACGCCGGTACCGCGCATTTTGTCGCGCAGTTTCGCTTCCTGCACGTCCATGTAATATCCCACGCCGCCGCCCAGTGCGGCACCCGACGCGGCGCCAATCAGCGCGCCTTTGCCGCGATCTTTTTTCGACGACGACAGCACGCCCACTCCAGCCCCCACCAGCGCACCCAAACCGGCACCCATGCCCGATTTACCGGCCTGTGATTCGCCGGTGTAAGGGTTGGTGGTACAGCCTGACAGCGCCAGGCTGCCGCTCACTAACAAGGACAGCGCGAACATACGCTTTTTCATGATCATTCCTCACAACGGAAAAAGGGGCGAACGCCCAAAACGCCGCTATTATGCCGTTCAATATTGAGGAAATTCGTGAGGCCAATTCTTAAAGTGTAAATTATTGCCTTAAAGATTATCGGGATGGCAGAAACAGGTGGTTTGATGATCGTTAATTAAGCCGCAGGCCTGTAAAAATGCGTGGCAGATTGTGGGACCGACGAATTTAAAACCACGCTGCTTGAGCGCCTTTGAGAGCGCAATAGCGGGAGCCGAGGTGGTCGGCGCCAGTGCGTAGTCGGCATAACGGTGCAAAATAGGCTGGTTATCCACAAACGACCAGATAAAGCGTGAAAAGTCTTCTCCGGTCGCTTCCAGCGCCAGCACCGCTTGGGCGTTAGTGATTATCGCCGCGAGCTTGCCCCGATGGCGAATCAGTCCGGCGTCCTGTAACAGCCGTGCGAGATCCGCCTCATCCATTAACGCGACCTGCTGCGGGTCAAAATGATGAAACGCGCGCCGATAGTGCTCACGCTTTTTGAGCACGGTGATCCACGACAAGCCCGCCTGCTGTCCCTCAAGGCACAACATTTCAAATAAGATGCGCTTATCTGTTTGCGGAATGCCCCACTCCTTGTCGTGGTAGGCAATATAAAGCGGATCCTGCGTGACCCAACCACATCTCTGCATTGGTGCGCTCCTGATATCAGAGGAAAACCGTATCGGTCCCTTGACGTATTGCGGAATAGATTAATAGTTAAGCAACGTGTGCCGATATCTCTCATTATACGTTTAGGTTTCACTCCTTTCAGTGCGTCAGGAGCGTCTCATGGTGCAGAAAAGTCAGCGTTCAGGCCAGCGTATTTACGCGTGGCTTGTGGGGGGCGGGTGGCTGCTTTTCGCGGTCGGGCATGCTTGTGCGCAAGATTATCCGGTCTCGCTCGCCCCGATGGATTACAACGCGCTACTGGCTGAAAAGCTGTCCGTTAGCCCTCCGGTATGGCGTGAAAACAGCGATGGCAGCCTGATGGATGCGGTGCTCAGCGCGGCGAGCGATCGCACGATGATCTATAGCGAAACCGCCAGCGTAGGCAGTGCACCGCTGGTCAACCGCTATTCGGCAGGCTGGCCGATCCCCGTCAGCACCACGGTACGTACCGGTCCGGTGGCGCAGTTCGCCGTGGATGACTCCACGCTGAGCTGCCCGAGATGCGCATGGGTGGACAGCAACAACGCCGGACATATCGCCTCGCTGGGTTGGCGCATCGACGCGGCACAGGGCTGGATCACGCCGTGGGCGCAGGTGAGCTATAGCCATCAGCTCACGGAGGAGAATCCCACGCTGGTGCGCGATCGTCCCGCCAGCAGCGACGACCGCGATACGCGCTGGGTGGATGTTAGCGTGGGGGCGACGCTGCCGTTTGGGCCGCATCTCGCCGCCTTTGCTTCCTTTTCGCAATCGGGTGCGGTGACGGACGGCGAGCCGTTTATTTATAGCCTGGGCGTCAGCGCCAGTTTCTGACGCGGCATGAAATGAGAAGTGAGGAACAGTAAGGAACTTATACTAAGCGCGCTAATTATTATTAAGGTTACATGATGCGCGAAAATCTTCTTATTATCGGCCGCGAAGCCGCGGCTTTTCTCACCAGCGGCCTCATCCTGCTTTTTTGTATGGCGATGGTCTATATCGACGTCAACTGGATGAACAATGCGTTACACGAAAACTCGTTCACCGAAATCACTCAAGAGCTGATGCTGGCGCTGATCGCGGCGCTGTTCTTCGCTGCCGCCTGGCAGCGCCCCGCACAACGCAGTGCCCTGACGCTGGTGGGCGGCTTTTTCAGCTGTATGCTGATCCGCGAAATGGATTTCCTGTTTGACCCGATCGAGCACGGCGCCTGGCTGACCTTTGCGCTCGCCACCGCGGCGGCGTCGCTGGCCATTGCGCTGCGCACGCCGCGCCAGATTCTCTCTGGCCTGGCGGCGCTGCTGCAGCATCGCCAGTGGCAAACCATGGCGGCAGGCTTGCTGGCGGTTCTGGTGTTTTCTCGCCTGTTTGGCATGCATCAGCTTTGGCAGCAGCTGATGCTGGATGGCTATCACCGTGTGGTAAAAAACATGGCGGAAGAGGTCACGGAGCTGTTTGGCTACAGCCTGTGTCTGACGGCTTCTGTGCGCTACCTCTGGCACACCCGACCCGCACGGGTCGCACAGCGCCAGGCGCAGGCGCACTACGCGGCGCAGTCGTCTCCGCTCTCATCACACCGCTCGACCTTTTAGGCGATCCCTGCCGTTAAAACAGGTACACTTGTTCTCCTGCGCCGGGCAAACCGGCGCACCGGATTGAACAACGTCAGGTTTCTTCATGTCAGTTAAAATCTTATCTTCAACGCTGGTGGGGCTGGATGGCTTTTGCCAGGCGCCGCTTGCCGCACTGCAGCAGGCAGAAAACGGTACGCTCGCGGTGCTGCAGCACAATGCGCCCGCCTTTTATGCGCTGACGCCGCAGCGTCTGGCGCAGCTGCTGGCGCTGGAAGCCGCGGCGCAGCAGCCGAGCGACGTCACGCTGGATGACAGCCTGTTCCAGACCGATCGCCCGCCGGTGGCGGTGCCTGCCGGAAAATTTGCCATGTATCCCGACTGGCAGCCAGATGCTGATTTTCAGCGTCAGGCCGCCATTTGGGGCGTGGCGTTAAGTGAACCGGTGACAGCGGCTGAACTGGCCGCCTTTGTGGCCTACTGGCAGGCAGAAGGGCGCCTGTTTCACCATGTGCAGTGGCAGCAGAAGCTGGCGCGCAGCGTGCAGATGAACCGCGCGGCCAACGGCGGTCAGCCCAAGCGCGATAGTACGCAGGTCAGCAATACTGATTACGATATTCCCGATGGATTCCGAGGTGAGTAATGAAAACGCCGAACGATCTTTTCAGTCGCCTGAAAAAAATGATGCCGTCCGATGTGCAGCCGAAATTTAAAAACGGCGCGGAACTGCTGGCCTGGAATCAGGAGCAGGGTCGACTGCGCTCGGAAGCGATTGTGCGTGAAAATCGCGCCATGAAGATGCAGCGCATTATGGGGCGCTCCGGTATCCGCGAGCTGCACATGAACTGCTCGTTCGACAATTACCGCGTGGAGAATGACGGCCAGCGCAAAGCGCTGGCGCTGGCGCGGGAATATGCCGCCGAATTTGAAAACAGCATCGCCAGCTTTGTGTTTTCAGGCCGCCCTGGCACCGGTAAAAACCATTTGGCCGCGGCCATTGGCAATGACCTGATTCTGCGCGGCAAAAGCGTGTTGATTGTGACGGTTGCCGACCTGATGTCGAGTATGAAAGGCACCTTCAGCGGCGGCAGCGATCTCACTGAGGAGCGTCTGCTGCAGGATCTGAGTCTGGTGGATCTGCTGGTGATCGATGAGATCGGCATGCAGAGCGAGTCGCGCTATGAAAAAGTGATCATCAACCAAATTGTTGATCGCCGCTCGTCATCTAAACGGCCTACCGGGATGCTGTCTAACCTCGATCCGGCGGGCATGAATGCGCTGCTGGGCGAACGCGTGATGGACCGCATGCGATTGGGCAAGAGTCTGTGGGTGCGCTTTGATTGGGAGAGTTACCGCAGCCGCGTGCGCGGCGACGAATATTAGCCGTGGATGCAAAAGGGTGACTCAGACGACGCCTGCTGATTCGCGCTGACTGCTACACTGCAAACGTCAATCATTTGCAGATGAGCGCGCGATGAGAACAGCCGGCAAAGGCCCTGCATTACTCCGACTCAACAACCTCAAGCGGGTGATGGCACAGCTGCGCACCGCCCGCATCACCTCCCGCCAGGATCTGGCGCTGGCGCTCGATCTGAACAAGAATACCGTCTCGCTGATTGTGGACGATTTGCTGGCGCAGGGCCTGATCCAGGCGCTGGGCCCGGTGAGCGTGGCAGCGGCGGGACGCCCCAAAATCGAGATCGCCCTGCGACCAGAAAAGCTGAAAACCGTCGGTATCATGGTGGAACGCAACGCCGTGCATTGGCGGGTGGCCGACTACTTTTCTCAGGTGCTCGCTGAACAGACCTGGCAAACCGATACGCGCGACCCGCACGCGCTGATGCATGAGTTGAAAGAAGTGTGCCAGACGCTGCACGCAGCCCATCCAGAGCTGCTGGGGATTGGGCTGGGCTTTCCCGGGATCATCGACCCGCAGCGCGGTCGGGTGCACTTTTCCGCCCAGCTCGGTTGGCAGGAAGTGGATGTGCTCACGCCGCTGCGCAATGCCGTACCGCTGCCGCTCTACGTGATGAATAACGTCAAAGCGGCGGCGCTGCTAGCGGTGCAGCAACGTGGCCTGCGGCAATCCCACAGCCACTTTTATTTGCGCATTGGGGAAGGGCTGGGCGGGGCGCTGGTGGAGCAAGGCTCAGTGTTGACCGGCAGTAGCTGGACCGCTGGCGAGATTGGGCATATGCAGGCGCAGCCGAACGGACTGCGCTGTGACTGTGGCCTGCATGGCTGTCTGGAAACGCTGCTCAGCCTGCCGGCCATTCGCCAGCAGCTGGGTAAGCGCAAAGCGGGGCTGACGCTGCGCAACCTCGACTCCGCGCCCGCCATCGTGCAGGACGTGATGCAGACAGCGGGCAGTCACTTAGGGCAAGCGTTGAGTCAGGTGATGCAGCTGATGAATCCGACCAGCATCATCGTGGATGGCCCGTGGAATGCCTATCCGGCTTTTACTCAGGCGGTGCGCGATGCCGCGCGGGCCAGCACGTTGGCTTATACCTTCAACCATACCGCGCTGCACTTTTTGCCCGAGCGTATCGATCCGGCCAATGGCCTGGCGCTGGCAGTGATTACGCAGTATGAAAAAACCGAAGCCTGACGAGGGTGCCGTTTCATTTTTCAGGCCGCGCCGGGCATAATACGTTGATTACAGGCCTTCTTTGCGGATACCGCCGTGAAAACGCAGCGCATTACTCTCGACGACATTGCCACCCTGGCGGGCGTGACCAAAATGACGGTAAGCCGCTATTTGCGCACCCCGGAAAAGGTCAAACGTGAAACCGCCGAGCGCATCGCCAGCGTTATCGCTGAGATTGGCTACGTGGCCGATCTCAGCACCGCCAGTCCTCCCCAGCCGCAGCCGCGCATTGGGGTGCTGATCCCCTCGTTTAATAACCAAATTTTCGCTGACCTGTTGGCGGGTATCGAATCGGTGACCAGCGCACACGGCTACCAGACGCTGGTGGTGAATTACGACTACAACGCGCAGCGCGAGGAGGAGCAGATCGCCACCGTGCTGGCATTTAACGTAAAAGCGCTGATTCTCACCGAGTCAGCGCATACGCTGCGGGCGGAAAAGTACCTGAATGCCGCAGCCATTCCCGTGGCAGAAGTGATGGGGTTAACGGAGAACCGCGGGCGTATCAACGTCGGCTTTGATAACTACCGTGCGGGATTTGATATGACGCAGCTGCTGTTGGCCAGCGGCAAGCAGCGGGTCATCTATTTTGGCTCAATGTCCGATCGGCGCGATGAGCAGCGCTACGCGGGCTATTGTGACGCCGTGCAGGCCGCGGGCTTGCCCGCAGGCCGCATCGTGCCCAATAAAGTCTCTTCGGTGTCCATCGGCACCGGCATGATGACGCTGGCGCGCCAGCTCTATCCCGATATGGATGCCATTCTCTGCACCAATGACGATTTAGCGGTAGGGGTATTACAGGAGTGTCAGGCGGCGGGCATCGCCGTTCCGCAGTCTATGGCGATCGCCGGTTTTCACGGATTGGACATCGGCCAGGCCACGACGCCGCGCCTGGCCAGCGTGATTACGCCGCGCTTTGAAATGGGCAAAATCGCCACGGAAATTGTGCTGAAAAAGCTGCATCAGCAGCCCACCATTGAGCAGGTCAATCTGCACTATCAGCTCTCGATGGGCGCCACCATCTAAAATAAAAAGCCCCCCGTTTCCGGGGGGCTCAGTGTGTGCGTTAGTCGCGTGCGGCGGTCGGCGGCGCAATCGACGGCTGCGCATGGTGCGTGCGCTTCAGGAAGCGACTCTCCAGCAGGTTCCACGAGGTGTAAGCCAGCGCCAGCGTGATTGCAATCGTCAGCCCCAGGCCCAGGAACGCATTGGCGTCGAACACGCCAAAATGTTGCAGCACCTGAATAATCGGCCAGTGATACAGGTACATGCCATAAGAGAGGTCGCCGTACTGGCTGATTTTAATCTCTTTACACAGATTGGTGCAGAACAAGATCACCACTGACGAGAAGGCAACCGGCTCAATCACAAAGGCGTAATCGGTATTTTTAAACAGCAAGAACACCACCAGCGACACAATGGCGATCTCTTTCAGGCGCTCAAACGCGGGCTGATGCACTGCCAGCAGGCTGCCGAAGAAGAAGTAGGACGAGAGCGACACAAACTGCTTAGCCAGCGTATCGGCTTTCGCACCGGTGTAGACCATTGTGAAGTAGAAGAACCAGGCGCAGGCGATAACGTAGATGGCGCCCCACACTTTCAGCGGGCTCTTCTTCAGCATCGGCACGACAAACGGCAGCAGCACATAGAGCGTCAGCTCGGCTTTGATGGTCCACAGTGAGCCGTCCAGCGGCTGGTTGGGGTTATCGGTAAACACGCCGGGCAGCGATGCCTGAATGAAGTTCAGGAACGAGAAGTTGGCGATCAGGTACTTGATGGTCTCTTTATGTTTCAGGAAGTCCATCAGCGGCAGGGTGGTTAAACACATGCCAATGACAAAACAAAGAATAATGACGAATATATAGGCGGGCAAAATACGCTGCGCACGCTTAATAAAATAAGATTTAAGCGATTTACTTCTTAAGTAACTTTTTGCAATAAGAAATCCGCTTATTGCGAAAAATCCTTTTACAGCGAAATCACTATTGAGAAAGTGTGCCAAAAAGCGAATATCAGCGTTTCTCGTCACTTCGGCGGCATGCACCAGCATGACGATAAAGGCGAGCGAGAATCGGACGATATCAAAATTATTTTTTTCGTTCATGTTAGCATTCTTTCAATGAGTGACGAGTCACCAGGGAAAGCCGTAAAAGACTTTACGTCGGCGTTAGGAATATTCTGAGCAACTGCGGAGGCAGATGTCCACCTATTAGATGTGCTCCGATATCAAAAATCAAGCAATGCACCGGGCACTCAAGATATTCAGACTTTCCTCAGGGATCTATCAGTCTTATCTTAGAAATAAAAAAGCGCTAACTGACGTTAGCGCTCTGGCATTTAGTTGAACATTTTAAAGGTTTGCGAAACCTCGTAGCCGGTGATCGATTGTTTGCTGGCGACGGTGTTGTAGTAGAGGTAATAAAGCACCATTAAAATGGTAACCGCAACGGCAGCCATTTTTTTCACCTTTTTGGTTTCCCAAATACACAGGGAAATCAGCACCGGTTCCACCTGTAATAAATAGTTCGCAAGACGACCACCCGACGCGTAATCCTGTAGCGCCATCCTTAAGCCCGCACCAATGGCGAAAGTGATAACCATAATATAATAGGTATTGAATTTAACCGGATCGGCATTTTTAATTTTATCGCCTAGCAGCATAAAGCTAAAAATAAACACGAAGCCGATGTTCTTCAGGTTGGACAGCGTAACGATACCCTGTTCCTGCGCCGAATCCTGATTGGCGTAACCCATGGCGCGGTCGCCCAGCCCGCCCAGATGGCTGGAGACCAGCGCAATCAGCGCCGAACTGCCCATAAAGGCCAGCGGCAAGCTGACCAGCACGATGGCGATCGGGATGTACTTATTCTTTCTGACAATCATCGCCAGCGGAATCAAAATCGCGACAATGGCCGTGGCGTGGCTGATAAAGGAGAGTATAAAGGTGGTGAACATGCCGGACTTACTGCGCCGCGACATATGGTAAACAAAGCCCATCAGGAAGGCGGAGCACAAGCCAAAGCGGATCTGGTTCATGTCCTTGTTAATGAACAGGTGCGCAGAATAGACCGCCAGCGCCACAATCGGCAGCGGCGTCAGCTTGCGGAAATACCACGCGTTGACGCCCACGGCGATGACCGCGAACACAAATATAAAGATATCCGGGTTGGCAGTGAAGATGCGCGTAAAGCCTGCGATGGCGAAAATACCGGGTTCATAGCGGAACTCTTCGACGGTACGCCAGAATCCTTCAATAACGATTTTATCAACAAAGTGAACAAAGAAATCGCGATACTGGAAATCATCAAGGCCGGTACCTAAGCCACGAATGCCGCCGAAAGTAAAAAGTACGACAACGGCAATAAAATAAACATACGATCTAATTTGCGCTGTGTTCTCATTTTTACTTAACATGACTTCGACGATGGCCACGAAAGTCAGGCTAAGACTTATGATCCAGTAAATTCCCATGGTCACATATTCTTATAGTTTAAAATTTACTTATAACATATGGCCTTGTTAACGTAAACATGAGAAAAGTCTAATTTTTCCTGGTCCGATATTATATTGCTGCCGGGAAAGATAATAGTTTGCTATCCTGGTTAAATAATACGTTTGCATTTTTTGGCCTGTTCATTATCTCTTGGGTAAGTATTGTGTTGTGGCGCTAATGTTTTTTACGCAATTTCACAGTTTATCACTGTTTTTACTCAGGTTATGGAGCCCGTGAGATGAAGTTTTCTACACTGTTTTCGCTGGTTGTTGCGCTGTATCTGCCGGCTGCTTTTGCCAATCAGGAAATTCCGATCTGGCCAAAAGAAAATGCCGGTAATAATAAATTCGTTAATTTTAGTAAGCGCTCGAATAATAATAATCGCGCGGTTACAAATGTTAATAATCCCGAAATGATTTACGTGCCTGCTGCCGAAAAAAATAATCACGCCGCCGTGCTTATCATTCCAGGCGGGGGCTTTTCTTATATTATGCAGGACGCTGAGGGGCTGGATGTGGCGCAGCAGCTGAGTCAAAAAGGCTATGCCTCATTCGTACTGCTTTATCGCATGCCGCACGGCGGCACCGAGGAGAACCGCACCCACGCCTTTGCCGACGTGCAGCGCGCGATGCGTCTGATTCGCGGCAACGCCGCGCAGTACCACATTGCGCCCAACCAAATTGGCGTGATGGGCTTCTCGGCGGGTGCCTATCTCGCCGCCAACCTCAGTAACGATCCCAACGCCGCCAACTACCCCGCCGCCGATGCGCAGGATAGCGTCTCCGCCCGGCCCGATTTCAGCGCGCTGATCTATCCGGTGCTGTCGCTGAAACCGGGTATTACGCACGTCGGCACGCGCACGGCGATGTTTGGCAAAGATGTCAGCCCAGACACCATCGCGCGTTATTCGCAGGAAGATCGCGTCAGCACCGCGACGCCACCGACGTTCCTCGCCCAGGCGCTGAACGACAACACCGCTTCCCCACAAAACACACTCGGCATGTTTGCCGCGCTGCGCAAGAACAAGGTGGACGTGGAGATGCATCTGTTCCAGCAGGGTGGACACGGCTTTGGCACGGCGCAGAATAAAAACATCCCGGCGCGTAACTGGATCACCCTGTTCAGTGATTGGCAGGCGAATCTGGCGCAGAAGAAGTGAGGTGAGGGCAATGCCACGTTAACGCGTACGCCGCCGCGTTAACGCCTTTACGCCCCGTTGCCTACGTGATCGCGCCGATACTCTTTCGGCGTGGTGGCATAGCTTTTCTTAAACACCGAATAAAAATATTGTAGCGACGGATAGCCGCACATTTGTGAAATCTCGTTGATGTTCAGCGACGAGGAGGCCAGCAGCTCGCGCGCTTTTTCCAGCTTCTCGCGGTGGATCATCGCGTGGATGGTGTCGCCGGTTTCATCGCGGAAGCGCTTTTCCAGGTTAGAGCGCGACAGGCCAATGGCATCCAGCACCTGCTCGACCTTAATGCCTTTACAGGCGTTAAAACGGATGTAGTGCATCGCCTGAATCACCGCCGGATCGTGCAGCGAGCGGAAGTCGGTGGAGCGGCGTTCAATCACTTTGACCGGCGGCACCAGCACGCGCTGCAGCGGTAGCGCGGGATTGTGCAGCAGGCGGTGCAGCAGCTTGGCGGCCTGATAGCCCATCTGCCGCGTGCCCTGCGCCACGGAAGAGAGCGCCACGCGCGACAGGTAGCGCGTCAGCTCTTCGTTATCGATCCCGATCACCGCCAGCTTTTCCGGCACCGGAATTTTCAGGTATTCGCAGGCTTGCAGCAGGTGGCGCGCGCGCGCGTCGGTCACGGCGATAATGCCGGTTTGCGGCGGCAGCGTTTGCAGCCAGTCGGCCAGGCGGTTCTGGGCGTGCTGCCAGTTTTCCGGCGCGGTCTCCATGCCCTGATAGACCACGCCCTGATAGCGCTCGCGCCGCACCAGCTCGCGAAACGCCTGCTCGCGCTCCTGCGCCCAGCGCTTGCCGCTGGCGGCAGGCAGGCCATAAAAGGCGAAGCGATGGATGCCTTTCTCTTTCAGATGCAGAAACGCGCTCTCCACCAGCGCGGTGTTGTCGGTGGCGATGTAGTGCACCGCCGGATAATCCTGTGGCTGATGATAAGAGCCGCCGACGCCGACAATCGGCACGTGGACGTTAGCCAGCAGTGATTCAATCTCCGGGTCGTCGTAGTCGGCAATCACGCCGTCGCCCAGCCACTCACGGATATTGTCGACGCGGCAGCGAAAATCCTCTTCAATAAAAATGTCCCAGTCGGTTTGCGACGCCTGCAAATACTCGCCGACGCCTTCCACCACCTGGCGGTCATACACTTTGTTGGCATTAAACAGCAGGGTAATGCGATAACGTTTCTCATGCATGATGGCGCTTTCCTCTCAACCCACTGCGCCATGGATAGCACGCGCGCGGCGACAGCAGAAATGGTTCGCGCCACAGTGTGATCGCACCCGCGATTACACCCGGCGGCGCGTCGCGGTATCCATCCATACCGCCAACAGCAAAATGGCCCCTTTAACGATGTACTGCCAGAAGGTGGGCACATCCATCATGCTCATACCGTTGTCCAGCGAGGCCATGATAAACGCGCCCATTACCGCGCCCGCCACGGTGCCCACGCCACCCGCCAGGCTGGTACCGCCGATCACACAGGCGGCAATCGCATCCAGTTCGGCAATGTTCCCGGCGGAGGGCGAACCCGCACCGAGGCGGGAGCTGAGAATCAGTCCGGCAATCGCCACCATCACGCCGTTGATAGCAAACACCGCGAGCTTGGTGCGCGCCACGTTGATGCCGGAAAGCCGCGCGGCGTCGATGTTACCGCCAATCGCATAAATGCGGCGGCCAAAGGCGGTGCGCGTTGCCATAAACATCCCGGCCAGCAGCAGCAGCCCCAGCAGCAGCACCGGCGTTGGCACGCCGCGGTAATCATTCAGCAGCCAGATGGCACCGAGCACCAGAACGGCGGTGATCGCCTGGCGCGCCACCGCGCCGCCGGCGGCGTTCTGCTGCAGGCCGAGCTGCTGACGGCGCAGCCGCAGCCGCCACTGCCACAGCATGAACAGCGCCAGGCCGGCGATACCGAAGCCAAAGCCGACGCCGCCCGGTAAGTAACTCTGACCAATCTCTGACATGGCCGGGCTGGTCGGCGCCACGGTGGTGCCGTCGGTGATGCCCACCAAAATGCCGCGAAACGCCAGCATGCCGGCGAGCGTCACGATAAACGACGGTACTTTGCGGTAGGCGACCCACCAGCCGTTCCAGGTGCCCAGCAGCAGGCCCAGCAGCAGCGTCACCGCAATGGTCAGCGGCAGTGGCCAGCCGAGCCACACGTCAAAGATCGCCGCCACGCCGCCCAGCAGCCCCATCATGGAGCCGACAGAAAGATCGATTTCGGCGGAAATAATCACAAACACCATGCCTACCGCCAGAATGCCGGTGATGGCGGTCTGGCGCAGCAGGTTCGAGACGTTACGCGGGCTGAGCCAGGCGCCGTCGGTCGTCCAGCTAAAGAACAGGGCGATCAGCACAATGGCGCCGAGCATGACCAGCACCTGTAAATTAAAACGGGAAAGGTGGCCCGGTGTGGGTTTGCGCGGCGTGCCGGGCACGCTTTGAGTGCGCTCAGTTTTAAGCATAGTGTTCACTCCGCAGGGCAGCTTCCATCACCTGCTCCTGAGTCAGGTTGTTGTTGATCAGGTCGGCTTTGATCCGCCCTTCATGCATCACCAAAACGCGATCGCTCAAGCCCAGCACTTCCGGCAGCTCAGAGGAGATCACGATCACCGCGATGCCCTGCTGCACCAGCGCGTTAATCAGCAGGTAAATCTCCTGGCGGGCGCCTACGTCGATCCCGCGGGTGGGCTCGTCCAGAATCAAAATTTGCGGATTCAGCATCAGGCACTTCGCCAGAATCGCTTTTTGCTGATTCCCGCCGCTCAGGCGGCCAATGGCCAGATCGGGGGAGGAGGTTTTCACGCGCAGACGGCGAATGGCGTCATTGATTGCCTGCTCTTCGGCGGCTTCGTTAAGCGTCAGGCCGCGTTCACGAAACTGATCCAGCGCCGCCAGCGTAATGTTTTTCCCCACGCCCATCAGCGGCACGATGCCATCTTTTTTACGATCTTCCGGCACCATCGCGATGCCGTGCGCGATAGCGTCACGACAGTCGCGGATGCGAATCACCTCGCCGTTCAGACGGATCTCGCCCTCCCAGCGGCCGGGCCACACGCCGAACAGGCACTGGACCGTTTCGGTGCGTCCCGCGCCCACCAGCCCGGCGATCCCTAATATTTCACCGCGCTTCAGGCTGAATGAAATGTTATCCACGCGCCGAATATGGCGATTTACCGGATGCCACGCCGTGAGGTTGTTGACCTGCAACAGCGTGTCGCCGATGTCGTGCGGGGCGTGCGGGTAGAGCGCGGTGAGTTCGCGTCCGACCATCATGGTGATAATGTCATCCTCGCTCAGGCCCGCCGCCGGGCGCGTGGCGATATGCTGCCCGTCGCGGATCACGCAGACGGTGTCCGAAATGGCTTTCACCTCATTGAGCTTGTGCGAAATATAAATACAGGCGATGCCGTGGTCGCGCAGGTTGTTGATGATGCTCAACAGCACCTGCGTCTCCTGCTCGGTGAGCGAGGAGGTGGGCTCGTCCAGAATCAGCAGGCGCACCTGTTTATTCAGCGCGCGCGCAATCTCCACCAGCTGCTGCTGGCCCAGCCCCAGTTCGCCGACTTTGGCGTGCGGGCTGACGTCTAACTGCACGCGCGCCAGCAGCTGCTGACAGCGCAGCGTCATGGTTTCATCATCCACCAGACCGAAGCGACCCAGTTCGGCACCGAGAAAAATGTTCTCCATTACCGTCAGCTGGCGCACCAGCGCCAGCTCCTGGTGAATAATGACAATGCCTTTGCGCTCGGTATCGCGAATGGTCTGCGCCTGAATACGGTCGCCAGCAAAATGGATCTCGCCGTCAAATTCATTGTGCGGGTAAAGCCCGCACAAAATTTTCATGAGCGTGGATTTTCCGGAGCCATTCTCACCGCACAGCGACATCACTTCGCCCGCCTCAAGCTGCAAGCTGACGTTATCGACAGCCGTCACCGCGCCAAAGCGCTTGGTGATGTGGTTCATTTCCAGCAGCATCACTGTTCCCCTTGCGCCAGGCGCTTAGAGCTCGCTCTTTTTATGGAAACCGTCTTTCACCACGGTGCCTTCAATATTGTCTTTGTTGACCGGAATCGGCGTCAGCAGGCGTGAGGGCACCTCTTTCAGGCCATTATTCAGTTTGCCGTTGCTGGCAGGCGTTTGGTTGTTGCCCAGCTCCACGGCGATTTTCGCCGCTTCGGTGGCGAGTTCAGTGATCGGTTTGTACACCGTCATGGTTTGTGTGCCATTCATGATGCGTTTGATGGCCGCGAGGTCGGCGTCCTGACCGGAAATCGCCACTTTGCCCGCCAGCCCTTGGGCACTCAGTGCCTGAATCGCGCCGCCCGCCGTCGCGTCGTTGGATGCCACCACCGCGTCAATATGGTTTTTATTGGCAGTGAGCGCGTTTTCCATGATTTTCAGCGCATTTTCCGGCAGCCAGGCGTCAACCCACTGATCGCCCACGACTTTGATGCTGCCGTTATCGATGTAAGGTTTCAGCACTTTCATCTGGCCCTCGCGGAACAGACGGGCGTTATTATCCACCGGCGATCCGCCCATCAGAAAATAGTTGCCCTTCGGCACTTGCTTCACCAGGCTTTCCGCCTGCAGTTCACCCACTTTTTCATTATCAAAAGAGATATAGAAATCGATATCCGCGTTATTAATCATGCGGTCATAGGCCAGCACTTTAATTCCTTCGCGCTTGGCTTCCGCCACTACATTACTTAATACCTGGCCGTTATAGGGAATGATCACCAGCACATCGACGCCGCGATTAATCATATTTTCAATTTGCGACATCTGTGTTTCTTCATTGCCGTTCGCAGACTGTACAAACACGCTGGCGCCCAATTTTTCAGCCTGTTTGACAAAAATATCGCGATCTTTCTGCCAGCGCTCCAGGCGCAAATCGTCAATCGCCATGCCGATTTTAATGTCTTTTGCTGCGCCCGCTTGACTAAACAGGGCCAGCGCCGCACAGACCGCTAACAGCGTGGTTTTCATTTTCATCATGGTCATCCTGTAGGGTGAGGTTATTGTCATTTACCAGTACGAACCAGGCGGATGAATTGTTGCCCTGAGTTTCCGGCAACATCAATTACTGATTTTTATCCTGCTATTACGTTTTTTTGTTTATTTCCTGTTTTATGAGCGCGATCGAAATTCGCCGTTTTTTGCGAGACAGAGCACAATTAATAATTATCTTAATTTGAGTGTGAAATATCATAATTGAGCCTGCGGCGGCCTCCTTAGCAAAATAGCGCCATCGGCTGACCATCCCGGTCTCACGCTAAGGAGCGAAACATGCACGCTTATTTCGATCAGATCGATCGCGTTCACTATGAAGGCCCCACCTCGACCAATCCGCTGGCGTTTCGCCACTACAATCCTGATGAAGTGATCCTCGGCAAGACCATGGCGCAGCACCTGCGCTTTGCGGCGTGCTACTGGCACACCTTCTGCTGGAACGGTGCGGATATGTTTGGCGTGGGTGCGTTTGATCGCCCGTGGCAGAAAAACGGGGACGCGCTCCAGCTGGCGAAACTCAAAGCCGACGTCGCCTTTGAGTTTTTCCACAAGCTCAACGTGCCCTATTACTGTTTCCACGATGTGGACGTGGCGCCAGAAGGCGATTCCCTGCGCAGCTACCACGAAAATTTCGCGGTGATGACCGATAAGTTGCTGGAAAAGCAGCAGGAAACCGGCGTGAAGCTGCTGTGGGGCACCGCCAACTGCTTTACCCATCCACGCTACGGTGCGGGCGCGGCGACCAACCCCGATCCGGAAATCTTCGCCTGGGCCGCCAGCCAGGTATGCAGCGCCATGCAGGCCACCAAAACGCTGGGCGGTGAAAACTACGTGCTGTGGGGCGGCCGTGAAGGGTACGAAACGCTGCTAAACACCGATTTACGCCAGGAGCGCGAACAGATTGGGCGCTTTATGCAGATGGTGGTGGAGCACAAGCATAAAATTGGTTTCCAGGGCATGCTGCTGATTGAGCCGAAGCCGCAGGAGCCGACGAAGCATCAATACGATTACGATGTGGCGACGGTGTACGGCTTCCTGAAGCAGTTTGGTCTGGAAAAAGAGATCAAAGTGAACGTGGAAGCAAACCACGCCACGCTGGCGGGTCACGCGTTCCATCACGAAATTGCCACCGCCATTGCGCTGGGCATTTTTGGCTCGGTGGATGCCAACCGCGGTGACGCGCAGTGCGGCTGGGACACCGACCAATTCCCGGTCAGCGTGGAAGAGAACGCGCTGGTGATGTACGAAATTCTCAAAGCGGGCGGTTTTACCACCGGCGGTCTTAATTTTGATGCCAAAGTGCGGCGGCAGAGTACCGATAAATATGACCTGTTCCACGGCCATATCGGCGCGATGGATACCCTGGCGCTGTCGTTGAAAGTGGCGGCGCGCATGATCGCCGACGGCGAGTTGGATCGCCGCGTCGCGCAGCGCTACAGTGGCTGGAACGGTGAGTTTGGTCAGCAAATTTTAACAGGCGAGTTTTCCCTGGCGTCGCTGGCCGCGCATGCCGATCGGCAGCAGTTGAATCCGCAACATCGCAGCGGGCGCCAGGAGCAGCTGGAAAATCTGGTGAATCGCTACCTCTACGATTTCTAGCCTTATCAGGAGCAGAGCATGGTTATCGGCATCGATCTGGGAACCTCAGGCGTCAAAGTCGTCCTGCTGGACGCGCACGGGCAGGTGAAGGGGTCAGAAACGGCGCCGCTACAGGTGACGCGCCCGCACCCGCTGTGGAGCGAGCAGGACCCGGAAAGCTGGTGGCAGGCCACCGATCGCGCCATGCAGGCGCTGGCGCGGCAGCACGATCTGAGCACGGTTCAGGCCATTGGCCTGAGCGGGCAGATGCACGGTGCGACGCTGCTGGATGCGGACAACCATGTATTACGTCCGGCTATCTTGTGGAATGACGGGCGCAGCGCCGAGCAGTGTCGGGAACTGGAGCAGCGCGTACCGGATGCCCGCCAGATCACGGGCAATTTGATGATGCCTGGTTTTACCGCGCCCAAGCTGCTATGGGTGCAGCAGCATGAGCCGGCTATTTTTGCCCGCGTCGCCAAGGTGCTGCTGCCGAAGGACTACCTGCGCTGGCGCCTGAGCGGCGTCTTTGCCAGCGACATGTCCGACGCGGCGGGCACCGCGTGGCTGGACGTGGCCCAGCGGCGCTGGAGCGACCCTCTGCTCAGCGCCTGCGGTCTAACGCGGGCGCAGATGCCCGAACTGTACGAAGGCGATGCCATCACCGGCACGCTGCGAGCTGACATCGCCGCGCGCTGGCAGATGCCCACGGTGCCGCTGGTGGCAGGTGGAGGCGATAATGCAGCGGGGGCCGTGGGCGTGGGCATGGAGGCGCCGGGCCAGGCGATGCTGTCGCTCGGCACGTCGGGCGTCTATTTCGTGGTGAGCGACGGCTACCTCAGCAATCCGCAGCGGGCGGTGCACAGCTTCTGCCATGCGCTGCCGCAGCGCTGGCATTTGATGTCGGTGATGCTCAGCGCCGCCGCCTGCCTTGATTGGGCCGCTGCGCTGACCGGCTGTGCGGACGTGCCGCAGCTGTTGGCGGAAGCGGAGCGAGCAGACGACAGCGCGCCGCCGCTGTGGTTTCTGCCTTATCTTTCTGGCGAGCGTACGCCGCACAACAATCCGGCGGCGAAAGGGGTGTTTTTTGGTTTTACCCATCAGCACGGCCGCCCGGAACTGGCGCGTGCGGTGCTGGAAGGCGTGGGGTACGGGCTGGCGGAGGGCATGGATGCGGTGCACGCCTGCGGCGTAAAGCCCGAGAGCGTGATGCTGATTGGCGGCGGCGCACGCAGTGCTTACTGGCGGCAGATGCTGGCTGACATTAGTGGGCTGACGCTGGATTACCACCGCGGCGGAGAAGTGGGCCCCGCACTGGGCGCGGCGAAGCTGGCCCAGCGCGCGATCGATCCCGATGCGCAGTGGCCTTCGCCCGAGCGGGTGCAGCGTCATCAGCCCGATGCGGCGCGGCACAAGACGTATCAGGCACACCGCGAGACCTTTGCCCGCCTCTACCAGCAGCTTCAGCCGCTGATGTCCTGACGCACGCGACGCGACCCGTCAGCTTACGAACTGGCGGGTATCCAGCCGTTTTAATCCCATCGCCAGCACAAGGCTGCCCGCCAGCGTCACGCCAAATACCCACGGCATATCCAGCCACGGACGTGACATGTCGTCGTAATGATGGGTGCGCAGATAGTGAATAAACAGCGCGTGAAAACCGTAGATCGGCAGCGAATAGCGGGAAATGGTCGCCAAACCGGGCAGCGTGCGCTGGTTAAACACGTTTTTAAACAGCACCAGCAGGCTGACGGCGGCAATAAACACCAGCGGTCCGCAGTAGAGATACCAGGTGTCATTAAACGCGCCGTTGATTTTCAGCAGCGCGCGCGTGCCGAGTGCGATCCCAATCACGCAGGCAACAAAGCCCAGTCCCGCCAGCCAGCTGATGCCGCGCTTTTGCGTGTCCATACAGCCAATGGCCCGGCCCAGCAGCGCGTAGAGCAGGTAATAAATACTGTCGCCGCTCAGATAGAGGTTCACCGGCAGCCAGCGAAACGGCCCCAGCGATTGCGGCACGGTATTGGGATTGGCCAGCACCGCCAGCACCAGCACCAGCAGTGCCACGTAGCGCGGCGCCACGCTTTTGACCTGAATCAGCGGCGACAGCAAATAGATGCCAATAATGGCGAAAAAGAACCACAGGTGATAGAACACCGGCTTTTGCAGCAGCTTCAGCAGCGATCGCCCTTCGCTGATCGGCGTCAGCCACGTGATGTACGCCAGCGCCACCGCGCTGTAGAACAGCAGGCACAGCACGATGCGCAGCAGATGGCGGCGCTGGGCGCTGCGTTCGCCAAAAAACAGGTAGCCGGAGATCATGAAAAACAGCGGCACGCACACGCGCGACGCGGAGTTAAGCAGGTTTGCTACATCCCAGCTTAGGCCGGTGGTCGCCATCGGGCCGGTGATATACCAGGTGGTGGTATGAATAACGATCACCATCAAACAGGCGACGGCACGCAAGTTGTCGATCCAGTAAATCTTGGCAGACATGGCTTCCTCACAGCAAAACAGTGCGCAAAGGGTAGCCAGTGCGTGACGCGTCAACAACCTCCGAGACGGAAATTCAGAGCTCTCTGTCAATCAAACGGCAACCGCCGCGCCGCGCGGCGGGATTTCCGGCTGCACAATCCACGGTCAAAGGGTATACTGTCGCCCTCTTTTTTCATCCACCCCATCGCGTGCGAATTCAACATGCAAAAGTTTGATACCAAGACCTTTCAGGGCCTGATCCTGACCTTGCAGGATTACTGGGCGCGTCAGGGCTGCACCATTGTTCAACCGCTGGACATGGAAGTGGGCGCTGGCACTTCACACCCTATGACCTGCCTGCGGGCGCTGGGGCCAGAGCCCATGGCCAGCGCGTACGTGCAGCCTTCGCGCCGTCCAACCGATGGCCGCTACGGTGAAAACCCGAACCGTTTACAGCACTACTACCAATTCCAGGTCGTGATCAAGCCGAATCCCGATAACCTTCAGGAGCTGTATCTGGGATCGCTGAAAGAGCTGGGTATCGATCCTGGCATCCACGACATCCGCTTCGTGGAAGACAACTGGGAAAACCCCACGCTGGGTGCCTGGGGACTGGGCTGGGAAGTGTGGCTGAACGGCATGGAAGTGACCCAGTTTACCTACTTCCAGCAGGTGGGCGGACTGGAGTGCAAACCGGTGACCGGCGAGATCACCTACGGTCTGGAGCGCCTGGCGATGTACATCCAGGGCGTGGACAGCGTTTACGATCTCACCTGGAGCGACGGCGCCTTTGGTAAAACCACATACGGCGACGTGTTCCACCAGAATGAAGTGGAGCAGTCCACCTACAACTTCGAATATGCCGACGTGGACTTCCTGTTCAGCTGCTTCGAGCAGTATGAAAAAGAAGCCCAGCAGCTGCTGGCGCTGGAAAAACCGCTGCCGCTGCCGGCCTACGAGCGCATTCTCAAAGCCGCGCACAGCTTCAACCTGCTGGACGCGCGCAAGGCGATTTCAGTCACGGAGCGCCAGCGCTACATTCTGCGTATTCGTACCCTGACCAAAGCCGTGGCGGAAGCCTACTATGCGTCACGCGAGGCGCTTGGTTTCCCTATGTGCAACCGTAATAAGTAAGAGGCAGCCATGACCGATAAAACTTTCCTGGTGGAAATTGGCACCGAAGAGCTGCCTCCTAAAGCGCTGCGTAGCCTGGCCGAAGCCTTTGCTGCGCACGTTACCGCTGAACTGGACAGCGCCGGGCTTGCCCACGGCGAGGTCAGCTGGTTCGCGTCGCCGCGCCGACTGGCGCTCTCCGTGGCGAACCTGGCAGCGGCCCAGCCCGATCGCGAAGTGGAAAAGCGTGGCCCGGCGATCGCCGCCGCGTTTGATGCCGACGGCAACGCCACCAAAGCGGCGGAAGGCTGGGCGCGCGGCAACGGTATCACCGTCGATCAGGCCGAGCGTCTGAGCACCGATAAAGGCGAATGGCTGGTGCACCGCGCGTTGGTGAAAGGCGAAAGCGCGCAGGCGCTGCTCCCCGCGATGGTCAACAGCGCGCTGGGCAAACTGCCGATCCCGAAACTGATGCGCTGGGGCGCCAGCGACGTGCAGTTTGTGCGTCCGGTGCACACCGTGACGCTGCTGCTGGGCGACGAGCTGATTCCTGCCACCGTACTGGGCGTGCAGTCGGATCGCGTGATTCGCGGCCACCGTTTTATGGGCGAACCGGAAATCACGCTGGATCACGCTGACAACTACCTGTCGCAGCTGCTGACGCGCGGTAAGGTGATGGCGGACTACGCGGCGCGTAAAGCCAAAATCAAAGCGGATGCGGAAGCAGCCGCACAGCAGCTCGGCGGCAAAGCCGATCTCAGCGATAGCCTGCTGGAAGAAGTGGCGTCGCTGGTGGAGTGGCCGGTGGTGCTGACGGCGAAGTTCGAAGAGAAGTTCCTCGCGGTGCCGGCAGAAGCGCTGGTGTACACCATGAAGGGCGACCAGAAATACTTCCCGGTGTATGGCCACGACGGCGCGCTGCTGCCGCACTTTATTTTCGTGACCAACATCGAATCGCGCGATCCGCAGCAGATTATTGCCGGTAACGAGAAAGTGGTGCGACCGCGTCTGGCGGATGCCGAGTTCTTCTTCAATACCGACCGCAAACAGCGTCTGGAAGATAACCTGCCGCGTCTGGAAACGGTGCTGTTCCAGAAAGAGCTGGGCACGCTGCGCGACAAAACCGACCGCATTCAGGCGCTGTCAGGCTGGATTGCCGCGCAGATTGGCGCGGATGTCAATCACGCCACGCGCGCGGGCCTGCTGTCGAAGTGCGACCTGATGACCAACATGGTGTTTGAATTCACCGACACGCAGGGCGTGATGGGCATGCACTATGCGCGTCACGACGGCGAAGCAGAAGACGTGGCCGTGGCGCTGAACGAGCAGTATCAGCCGCGCTTTGCTGGCGACGATCTGCCGTCCAGCCCGGTGGCTTGCGCGGTGGCGATCGCCGATAAAATGGATACGCTGGCGGGCATTTTCGGCATCGGCCAGCATCCTAAAGGCGACAAAGACCCGTTTGCGCTGCGCCGTGCGGCGCTGGGCGTGCTGCGCATTATCGTCGAGAAAAACCTGCCGCTGGATCTGCAAACCCTGACCGAAGAGGCAGTACGCCTCTACGGCAGCAAGCTGAGCAACGGCAAGGTGGTGGATGACGTCATCGACTTTATGCTGGGCCGCTTCCGCGCCTGGTATCAGGAAGAGGGCCACAGCGTGGATACGCTGCAGGCGGTGCTGGCACGTCGCCCAACCCGTCCGGCGGATTTCGATGCGCGTATGAAAGCGGTGTCGCATTTCCGCACGCTGGAGTCCGCGGCCGCGCTGGCTGCCGCCAACAAGCGCGTGTCCAACATTCTGGCGAAATCCAACGAGCCGCTAAACGAAACCGTCCAGGCTTCGCTGCTGAAAGAGAATGCGGAAATCCAGCTGGCGACCTTTGTGACCGCGCTGAGCGACAAGCTGCAGCCTTACTTCGCCGAAGGCCGCTATCAGGATGCGCTGGAAGAGTTGGCGCAGCTGCGTGAAGCGGTGGACAACTTCTTCGACAAAGTGATGGTGAACGCGGACGATCAGGCGGTGCGAATCAACCGTCTGACGCTGCTGGCACAATTACGCGCGCTGTTCTTGAAAGTCGCGGATATTTCACTGCTGCAGTAAAGGCCGTGATAACGTGAAAAAGGGACGCTAAAGCGTCCCTTTTTTATGCGCCGCGTGACCGTCAGCTCACCGGCGGCACGGTGCGGGCAAAGCTTTCACGCTTGAACAGCGTTTCTGCCAGTTTGACCAGCGTGGGGCGCTCAACGCACCAGTTAGGCAGCACGCGGCGGAAATTGAGATAGCCGAGCATGCAACCGGTGGCGATATCCGCCAGATTCAGCGTGCCGCTGTTGAGATGCTCGCCCTCTGCGGCGGCGACTTCCAGCCTGTCCAGCCCGCGACGAATTTTGTCGCGGTTGCGCACCAGCACCTCTTCTGACTGCGCATCGCCAGGGCGCAGCTGTTCGCGCACGATCATGAGCGCGGCTTCGCTGATGCCATCGGCCAGTTTCTCCAGCTGGCGCACCTGCAACGCCTGCAGCGCATCGTTGGGCAGCATCGCCGGCGCGTCGCCGCGCAGCTCAATTGCTTCGGCAATAATGGCGGAATCGAACCAGGTGCGCTGCGCATCGTCAATAAACGCCGGGACTTTACCCAGCGGATTGTACTGCGGGACGTGGCTCTCTTCGCTCCACGGCGACTGATTGGAAAATTCGAATACCAGCCCTTTTTCGAGCAGGATCACCGAGATTTTGCGCACAAACGGGCTGGTATAGCTGCCAATCAATTTCATTGAGGATCTCCGTGAGGCCAAGAGTGGGCGAATGGGTCGCGCTTATTCGCCGGGAAACATAAACGGGTTAATGCTGCTGCGGGCGAAGCCTTCCTGCTCCATGCGCGCATCCAGCACCAGCGAGGCGAGGTCGTCTGCCACCGGCTCAACGGCCGGATCGTGCTCCTGACAGAGCAGTTTCAGATAGGTACCGCAGTCGCCGCAGCTCTCGGTTTTCACGGTAGCATGGGCGTTGTCCAGCGACCAGCTGTGCAGATCGCGCGTTTGTTCGCAGTTGGTGCACTTGCCGGGCGCGACGTACCATTCACTTTCGCACAGATTGCAGTGCAGGTAACGCAGCCCGTGCGGGTCGGCGTCCATGTGTAGCACGCCGGTCACCGGCACGCTGGCGCACACCGGGCAGAACTGGCGGTGCTCGCCGGATTCCGCGCGGGCGTTGCCGGGGATCAGCGCCGCCATTTGCGCCCAGTAGATCGACAGCGCTGCCCAGATAAAGGGCGACGTGTCGCTGCTGACTTTGGCAAAATCGCCCGCCAACAGCGCTTGGGCGAGGTTTTCCAACTCGCTGGACGAGGCTTTCTCCAGATTCTCCAGCACCGCCAGCGCCTGGCCGCTCATCTCCGGCTTAAGCTCGGCAATCAGGGAATGCAGCAAACGCTGCCAGTGCGCACTGCGCGGTAAGGTGTGGATATCCAGCGGCGGCTTGCCCTGCGCGGCGCTCTCCGCGATCCGCTGGCGCAGATCGATATGCAGCGGATGGTCGTACAGCACAATGTCCTGCGCCTGCGCGATCACGGCGGCAAAGCGCAGATAATCGCCCAGCGGATTTTTAGGTGCCAGCTGGCGCAAGCGCGCCGCACGACGGCTGTAAATGTTTTTTAAGCGCGGAAAAAGCAACGGGGGAATCGTCTCCACCGCCTGTTTATCGCTCGTCTCCCGCTGTTCCTGTGGAATGATGCGAATAGTCATCAGGGACGGTTTTCCTGTTGTGTTGGGCAGTAGCGCTGACGATGATCATAGCAGCCCAGGGCCAACACTTCAGCCGAAGTGCGGTTAACCGGCCTCACTCACTTCGCAATGCGAGCGGTTTTCTCTTGTTCGGCGTCGTTTTATTTTGCGCGTGCGCGCAACGGGGTTCAGAATAACGGCGGCGGCAAATCCCCACCTATTTCTCTTTAACCGATGCGCGAGACCCTCACGTGACAGCGAAACAGCACTTTTCTCAACAGCCTGAAACGGCCCCTGCAGGCGTACGTGACGCGCAGGTATGGCAGCGTCGCACCCTTGATCAGGCCGAGCATGATTGGCTGGCAGAAGAGGTGCCGGTGGCGCTGGTGTACAACGGTATTTCGCACGTGGTGATGATGGCCACGCCCGGCGACCTTGAGGCGTTTGCGCTCGGTTTTTCCCTCTCCGAAGGCATTATTGAGCGCCCCACGGACATTTTTGGTATGGACGTGGTGCCGGGCTGTCACGGCATTGAAGTGCACATTGAACTCGCCAGCCGGCGCTTTATGGCGCTAAAAGAACAGCGTCGCGCCATGGCGGGCCGCACCGGCTGCGGTGTGTGTGGCGTTGAGCAGCTCGAACAAATCGGCAAGCCGTTGCAACCGCTGCCGTTTAGCCAAACGTTTGATCTGGCGAACCTCGACGCGGGGCTGGCGCAGCTGCGCGATTTTCAACCGATTGGCAATCTCACCGGCTGCACGCACGCCGCCGCGTGGATGTCGCCGCAAGGCGCGCTGCTGGGCGGCTGTGAAGACGTAGGACGCCACGTGGCGCTGGATAAACTGCTGGGCCACCGCAGCCAACAGGCGTGGCAGCAGGGCGCGGTGCTGGTGTCGAGCCGCGCCAGCTATGAAATGGTGCAAAAAAGCGCGATGTGTGGCGTTGAAATTCTGTTTGCGGTCTCGGCGGCTACGCAGCTGGCGGTTGAGGTTGCGGCGCGCTGCAATTTAACGCTGGTGGGCTTCAGCAAACCGGGCCGGGCCACAATTTACACCCATCCACAGCGCGTGCGTTAAACCACCATCACCTGCGGCAGCGCCTGGCGAAGCGCGCTGAGCGCACCCGGTTTCGCGGGCCCGCCGTCGCAAATCAGCAGATCCACGTCGCTGACAGCCGCATAGGTGGTGCGGCTGACCACGCCCAGCTTGCTGTGATCTGCCAGCAAAATGGTGCGTGTGGCCTGCTGCACCATGGCGCGCGCGATAGCGGCTTCATGAGGGTGGAAACTGCTGGCGCCGCTGCGCGCATCAATGCCCACCGGCGAAAGCAGCGCCACGTCCGCGTGGTAACGGTAAATCTCCGCCAGCGTCATCTCTCCGCGCGTCTGCTGCGCGCCCGCCATCATGGTGCCACCCAGTAAGATCACCTGATTGTTCAGCGTTTCATGTTCCTCGGCCGCACTCAGGGCCAGCGCGGCCTGCAGGCTGTTTGTGACAATGGTTAAGCCCGCTACTCCGCGCAGCGCTTCGGCCAGCATGGTGGTGGTGGTTCCGGCATCCAGAAACAGCGTCTGGCCCGACTGCAGCTGCTGCGCCGCCGCATTAACGATGGCGCGCTTTTCTTTCGCCTGCGCGTTACGGCGCACCTGCAGCGGCGGCTCCGGCTGGCTGTTCACCGCCACCAAACCGCCGTGCACGCGACGCGCCAACCCCTGGGCTTCCAGTTCAATGATGTCGCGCCGCGCGGTTTCCCGCGAAATCCCTAATTCATGAATGATGCGCTCGGTGCTGAGTTGATGCTGGGTGGCGAGCAGCGCGCGAATACGGTGTAAGCGGGTTTCCTGCAGCATGACGTTTCCCGGTGGTGAACAAGAGCGCCAGCTTACCTGAGCGCGCGCGCGACGTCATGTGTATTTGGTTGTATTTGTGTATTTGGTTGCATTTGACGCAAAAGCAGGCATGATAGTGGCAGCGGTTTATCCTCGATCCCTTTACCTTCGCAGCGGGAGTGATTATGGCTACACGTTCCACCATCATGGACACCAACAGTTTTCGTGCTGAACACGCCGACGGCCTTGACGCCGCCACCCGACGTTTAACCGACAAGCGCAGCAAAGTGTTGGGCGAGTCTTATCGCTTGTTCTACCGTAAGCCGGTGCATCTGGTACGCGGCGAAGGGCAATATTTATGGGATGCTGCCGGAGAGAAATATCTCGACGTCTATAACAACGTGGCGAGCATTGGTCATTGCCATCCGGCGGTGATTGAGGCGGTCACCCAGCAGATGAAAATGCTGAACACCCACACGCGTTATCTGCATGAGCGCATTTTAGATTACACCGACGAACTGCTGGCGACGACGCCGGACGCGATCGATCGCGCGATGTACATGTGTACCGGCTCGGAGGCGAACGATCTGGCGATCCGCGTGGCGCGCGCCTTCAGCGGCGGCACCGGCATTATCGTGTCGCAGGAGGCGTATCACGGCACCAGCGAGCTCACTTCCGGCGCGTCGCCTGCGCTGGGCAGCGGTCAGCCGCTGGCGGCCACCACGCGCCTTGTCCCGCCGCCGGATGCGTATCGCGTTGATGCGCCCGATTTGGGCGAGTGGTTCGCCGGACAGATTCAACAGCAGATTGACGACATGAAGGCGCACGGCATCAAATTTGCCGGTTTCCTCGCCGATTCGATTTTCTCCTCGGACGGCGTCCTGCCGAATCCGCCCGGGTTCCTGAAAAAAGCGATTGAGGTGGTGCACGCTAACGGCGGCATTTTTATCGCCGATGAAGTGCAGCCTGGTTTTGCGCGCACCGGCGACGCGTTCTGGGGCTTCGCCCGCCACGGCGTGGTGCCGGACGTTATCACCACCGGCAAGCCGATGGGCAACGGTATCCCGGTCTCCGGCCTGCTGGCAAAAAGCGACGTGCTGGCGGCGTTCAGCGACAGCATTCCGTATTTCAACACCTTTGGTGGCAACCCGGTGGCGATGGCGGCGGCACAGGCGGTGCTGACGGTCATTAAAGAAGAGCAGCTGCAGGCGCACAGTCAAAAGGTGGGGGCGCTGCTGCTGGCTGAGCTGCAAACGCTGATGGCGCGGCACGATTGCATCGGCGATGTGCGCGGTGCCGGGCTGTTTATCGGCTTTGAGCTGGTACGCGATCGCCACAGCAAAACGCCGGACAAAACCCTGGCGCTGGACTTAATTGAAAAGCTGCGCGAACACCGCGTGCTGACGTCGGTGGCGGGGCCTTACGGTAACGTGCTGAAGCTGCGTCCGCCTTTGGCGTTCCAGCCTGCGGATATTGACTGGCTGGTGGGGGCGCTGGATCGGTCGCTAACCGAGCTAGGGCGCTAGGATGGAAGGGGGAGGCGCGGCGCTTTTTCCAGATTCATCAAATCCTTATCATTACTAAGGCATTGATAACCCTTTTCCGGATCATGTTTTTAACTATAATGATCCGACTGCTTACGCGGCACACCATCGCGGTTGTGCTGCCAAACTATAAATGGAGAGGAAGAACATGAGTTATTCACTGCCATCCCTGCCTTACGCCTATGACGCGCTGGAACCACACTTTGACAAGCAGACGATGGAAATCCATCACACTAAACACCACCAGACTTACGTCAACAACGCCAATGCGGCGCTGGAAGGTACTGAATTTGCCGATCTGCCGGTTGAAGAACTGATCGCTAAACTGGATCAGCTGCCAGCAGACAAAAAAGGCCCACTGCGCAACAACGCGGGTGGCCACGCTAACCACAGCCTGTTCTGGAAAGGCCTGAAAACGGGCACCACGCTGCAGGGCGACCTGAAAGCGGCGATCGAAAAAGATTTCGGTAGCGTAGAAAAATTCCAGGAAGAGTTTGAGAAAGCAGCAGCAACGCGCTTTGGCTCGGGCTGGGCTTGGCTGGTTAAAAAGGGCGACAAGCTGGCGGTGGTGTCTACCGCTAACCAGGATAACCCGCTGATGGGCGAAGCGATCGCCGGTGCGTCCGGTTTCCCTATCCTTGGCTTGGACGTGTGGGAGCACGCTTACTATCTGAAGTATCAGAACAAGCGTCCTGACTACATCAAAGCGTTCTGGAACGTAGTGAACTGGGACGAAGCTGCAGCGCGTTTTGCTTCGGCAAAATAAGCGCGAGCGCGTTTGTCACAGCAACCGGTGAAGCGATTCACCGGTTTTTTTTTGCACAAAATAAACCTTTCTTAAACGATGGCTTTTTTTTCTGGCGCTGTTAAGCGCAGTGGCGTTGTTATTAACGCGCCGTTGATATTTTGGGGCATACAGTAGCCGCAATTGACCCCACAACGTAAAAAAATATCATGTCTATTATTACAACACCTGAGGCGAATAATGATTCGTCAGCTTCTCTGTTTGTACAGTTAATAACAGGTAAAACCCGTCCAGATAAATTGTGGAACAGTAAAATGTTTCGCTTTAAATTTGCGTTAAGGTCACTGGTCTTTCCGGTTTCTACCTTTAATTATCTTAATGAGTTGGCGAAATTACCTTTTTTGCCTCAGCTGATGCGCATGCAGGGGTTATTACCGGCTAAGCCACATCGCCCTTACTTACGCGCAGGTTTTAGCGTGGCGCAGCGGGCGCAGGCGCTGCTTGACCATTACACGCTGGTGGGAAATTTAGAGAATGTGCAACTGCGTCAGCTGCTGCTGAGTTCATCCTCGCAGGTTATTGCCAGCTTTAGCGGTAAAAACGACGAAGCCTTTGTTATTCACTGCTGTCCCGGTCATTTTGACCGCGAAGGCGAAGTGACGTTAACGCTGCATTATCAAGGTCATAATATTGCGTCGCTCTCGTTTTCTATTATTCAGGAAAGCGGTAAACGCACATTATTAATTGGCGGATTGCAGGGGCCGCGTAAGCATATCTCCAATGACGTTATTCGCGATGCAACGAAAGCCGCGCACGGGGTATTCCCTAAGCGTTTGTTAATGGAAGTGGTCTTTATTTTAGGGAACCAGCTTGGCACGCAGGCGATTCATGCCGTAGGCGATACCACGCACGTATTCCGCAGCATGCGCTATCGCCACAGCAAGAGCGACAAGTTCTTTGCCAGCTATAGCGAGTTTTGGCTGTCGCTCGGCGGCGAAGCCCGTGCAGATGAACTCTTTGCGCTGCCGCTGCACATAGTGCGTAAAGATCTGGAAGAGATTGCCAGTAAGAAGCGGGCGGAGTACCGCCGCCGCTATGCGCTGCTGGATACGCTGAACGAGCAGGTCCTGCTGGCCGCTGGCGTGACGCCAGCGCCCGATTCGCAGGCGTCACGCGACGTATCACACGCCGCGTAATTTGCGGTCTTAGAACGGCTGCTTCGCGTAGCCGGTCATCGCTGTCAGACCCATCTCACGCCCCAGCGCGGTCATTGGATGCACCACCACCAGACCGCGCACGCTTTTTTTCAACGCGCCCAGATTGGCCTGCTCTTTTTTGGTGATCTCGCGGCTGAAGCCCAGCTTTTGCAGCTGTTGCGCTTCTTTACTCAGCTTCTCAGTGCGCACGTTGCGCAGGCGATCGATCTCCTGCACCAGCTTCTCTTTTTCACGCAGCAGTTCGCCGAGCTTTTCCGCATCGCCGGATTCCAGCAGCTGCGGTTCTTTACGGTTAAGCGCGTCCAGTTGATCGCTGAGGCGTTTGATCTCAGCTTTTTCTTGTTCTTTCATCAGGGAAAACTCATTTAGGAAAACAGGCAAAGGATACATCAAATTGGCGCGGCCTGGCAGCGAAGAGGCGATGCTATTGACGCCTGCGCTGTAAAAGCGAGTGTTAGCGCGGTTCGAGGCCGGGTTTTTTAAACGCCTGCTTGTGGGAAATGCGCGCAATAAGCTCGGTCAGCGACAGCACCATGGTAGAGCGCACCATTTGTAAGTAGCGCTGCTGCTGCATGCTGCGCAGCGCCTCATCATCCTGCGTGAAGTCAGGGCGAGGCGGCCAGGCCAGCACGCAGTGCAACTCCCGGAACGGTCCGAGAATCTCGTCATCGGTAAAGCGGTACTCGGTTGAGTCGTGATTCAACTCTTCGCGCAGCGCCAGCAGCAGCTCGCAATCTTCATACTCGTGTCGACTGAGGATGCCAAGGCCGTAAACCAGCTTCAAACGCACCGAAAGCTCACCCAGCGGACCATCGCCCAGCAGCAGCGGTTCTACCGCGTACTTCACGGCGTAATCGTCTTTGCGAAAAACCTGGAGCACCAGCAGGTTCACCGCTTCAGCCAGCAGGTCGAGGGTGGCGATCAGAAAGCTTCTCACCGAACGACCGGCGTTCAGGCGCTCAAGCACCCGGTTTTCAAAAGCCTGCTTCTCTTCCATTATTGCCTGCATCGTTCTGATACCGCCAACGGGCGCGGCGTGCACCGCGCCCGGGTTTCGCTTATAGGGCGCGCATTATGCCATAGCGTGGTAAGCGCTCACCACTGAGGACACCACTTCACTGTCGGCTGCCAGGCCAGAGATCTGTGCCAGCGTGGTCTGCGGGCCGTTTTCCGCCAGCAGCGCGGCCAGCTCTTGCGCTTGGGGATCGGCTTCGCTGCGGTAGTGCATCGCGGCGGCAATGCCTTGCACCAGGTTGTCGTGCGGCAGCTGGTACTCCAGCGTGCCCAGCAGCGGTTTTATCAGGCGATCGCCCGCGCTCAGTTTACGCAGCGGCTGGCGGCCCACGCGCTCAACGTCATCTTTCAGGTAGGGGTTTTCAAAGCGCGTCAGGATTTTTTGGATATAGGCCGCGTGCTTTTCGGCATCAAACCCGTAGCGCTGAATCAGCACCGCGCCGCTCTCCTGCATGGCACCCTGCACCACAGCACGCACCTTGGCATCCAGAATTGCCTCACGGATGGTGGCGTGGCCCGCCAGTTGACCGAGGTAAGCCGTGATGGCGTGGCCGGTATTCAGGGTAAACAGCTTGCGCTCCACGAACGCGATCAGGTTATCGGTCAGCTCCATGCCGGGAATGCTCGGCGGGGTGCCCACAAACTGGGTTTTATCCACAATCCACTCGCTGAAGGTTTCAACCGTAACTTCCAGTGGATCGCTACTGCCCGCTTCCGAAGGTGGCACGATGCGGTCAACGGCGGAATCCACGAAGCCAACGTGCTGCTCAACCCACGCGTGAGACGATGCGGGCAGGGTTTTGAAGACGTGCTGTTTTAGCTGGCTGGTGCCGCGCACCATGTTTTCACAGGCAATAATATTCAGTGGACGGGTGTTACCCGCCTCGTGACGTTTAATCAGACCTTGCGCGATGCCGCTGGCAATACGCTCCAGAATCTGCGGCCCGACGGCGGTCGTCACGAGATCGGCTTCGGCCACGTGGGTCATCACCGCGTCGCTGGTGCTGTTGATGGCGCTGACGCCGCGTACGATTTCAACGTTCGCCTGCTCGCCCACCACGCGAACCGGATATTCATGACGGGCGTTAAGGGCATCGAGCACGACCTGATTTACGTCCGCAAACACCAGCTCAATGCCGGCGTCTGCCAGCAGTTTACCGATAAAGCCGCGACCGATGTTTCCGGCTCCAAAATGTAACGCTTTCATAAAGTTGACCCATATCAAATAGCGAAAGGGCGGGCATGTCCGCCCCAAAACAGGGGACGGGCTTGCCCGCCCCGGGGAAAATAACGCGGTGCGTCAGGCTTTGGCTGTGCTGCCTGACAGCAGTTCCAGCACGTCCTCGACGCGGGTAGTGTGCGCCAGCTTCTCAATCACGCTGTCGTCGTCCAGTGCGTTGGTGAGGCTGGTGATCACCTGAATGTGTTCGTTGTTGCGCGCGGCAATACCGATCACCAGGCGGGCAATGTCATCCGGCTCGTCGCCAAACTGCACGCCAGCCGGATACTGACAGAACACCACGCCGGTTTTCAGCACGCGATCTTTGGCTTCTACGGTACCGTGCGGCACGGCAATCGACTCGCCGAGATAGGTTGGCGTCAGTTTTTCACGCGCCAGCATCGCGTCCACGTACTCGGGCTGCACATAGCCGCCTTTCACCAGCTGCTCACCGGCAAAGCGGATAGCCTGCTCTTTGTGCGTCGCGCTCAGATTCAGGAACACATTGTCTGGCCCCATTTTAAACAGATTTGCGCTGCCGTCGTCATAGCTGTCGCCGAGCGTGGTCTGCACGGCGGTGCGGTGCGCTTCGCTGCGGTTGGCCGCGGCGAGCCGTTCGGTCAGGTTGCTGTACAGCGCGCTGTCGAGGAAATTGCTCAGCGAAATGTGCTGGGCATGCGGCGCCTGGCGAATGGCACGTTCGGTGAGATCGCGGTGCGTAATCACCAGATCGACATCGCCCGGCAGCGCGTTAATGGCGCTGTTAGTCACGGAGATGCTGCTCAGGCCCGCGTCCTGCACTTTTTTACGCAGTACGCCTGCGCCCATGGCGCTGGAGCCCATACCGGCGTCGCAGGCCACGATGATTTTGCGCACATGGCTCACGTCCACGCTGTTGGCATCGGTGACGGCTGGCGTGCCGCCTGCGCTCTGGCCTTTTGACTGCGCTTTCATGTCGTGCATGCGCTGCGTTGCCGCTTCGATATCGTCGCCTTCTTTCGCTTTGCTGGTTTTCAGCAGAATCGACGACACCACGAAGGAGACCGCGAAGGCGGCGACAATGGCTGCAATATTGGCGAAGTAAGCGCCTTTTGGCGTCATCGCCAGCACCGCGAGGATAGAACCCGGCGAGGCAGGTGATACCAGGCCGCCGTGCAGCACGGTCAGGGTGAACACGCCGGTCATACCGCCGAGGATCACCGCCAGCAGCAGACGCGGTGCCATCAGCACATACGGGAAGTAAATTTCGTGGATACCGCCGAGGAAGTGAATGATAGCGGCACCGCCTGCAGACTGTTTGGCGCTACCGCGACCAAAAATCATGTAGGCCACCAGCACGCCCATGCCAGGACCGGGGTTAGCCTCGATCAGGAAGAAGATGGATTTACCGGCTTCGCTCGCCTGCTGAATCCCCAGCGGCGAGAAGATGCCGTGGTTGATGGCGTTGTTCAGGAACAGAATCTTCGCGGGCTCAACGAAAATGGAGGTCAGCGGCAGCAGGTTGTTCTGCACCATCAGGTTTACGCCGGCCGCCAAACCGTGTGACAGCCCTTCCACCAGCGGGCCAATAGCCATAAAGGCCAGCAGCGCCAGCAGCATACCGATGATGCCCGCCGAGAAGTTGTTGACCAGCATCTCGAAGCCGCTTTTGATCTTGCCGTCAACGGCGCGGTCAAACGCGCGGATGGCCCAGCCGCCCAGCGGACCGGCCAGCATCGCGCCGAGGAACATCGGCATATCGGCACCGACAATCACGCCCATGGTGGTGATCGCACCCACCACGCCGCCACGATCGCCACCCACTAAGCGTCCGCCGGTAAAGCCAATCAACAGCGGCAGCAAATAAGTGATCATCGGGCCGACCAGTTTGGCCAGCGTGGCGTTCGGGATCCATCCGGTTGGAATGAACAGCGCTGTGATGATACCCCAGGCGATAAACGCACCGATGTTAGGCATCACCATGTTACTCAGAAAGCGACCAAAGCTCTGAACCTTGACCTTGACTGATGAGGACATAAACCCACCCCTTATTGAGACGCGCTGCAATAAGAGCGCGCGTTTGTTTTTGTTTGAGACGTTACGGCGGGGGCCGTGGCATTACTGTATGCACGCGGACTCTAGCACTAGTTTATAGGCCTGCGTAGCGTCTGAATAAAGTGTGATTTATGTCACATAAACACGGGGTGCTAAGGGGGATATAAAGTGACATTGATCACATAAAAGGCGCCAAAACCGCGTAATGTGTTCAAAAAAACGCCCATTACGGCAGAGTTACGTGATGTTAATCACAGTTTCAGAGGGCGGGTTTATAACGTAAATGTGATAAAGGTCACAAAATATTTTTGGTCATAAATGCGCCAGATCACACTCTCTTCGCTGCAGGGCCACGCGCGATGTCAGCAACGTGAAGCGGCGATAACGCGCGCATAAAAAAGGCAACCCGAAGGTTGCCTATTCAACGCCTGCACCCAACGCTTACAGTCCGCCCTGGACCGCATTCTGCGCCTGAGACAGGGCTTGCGCATTATTGGAGAGATCGCTCATCAAGCTGTTGTACTGCGTTGCCTGCTCCTGGGTAGGGAACTGCACGCCGCTATCGTTAAAGGTCACGCGTGCACCCTGCGACTGCAAGTAATCGCCAGTCTGTACCGCGGTCTGGCTCAGCGCCTGCAGTTTCGGCAGCAGCGGCAGCAGCGTGCTGGCAGGCTGCGTCACCACTTTCTCGTACACGCTGTCATACACTTTTTTCACATCATCTGGCTGCTTAAGCGCGGCTTTGCTGCTGTCCGCCTGCATTTTTGCGCTCTGAATTTGCTGGGTCAGCACGCTCAGGTTGCCGCTCGCCTGGCGCAGACTGTCGCGGCGCGTCAGATAATCCTGCGGCACGCGAATCGCCGCCAGCTCATCGACCACGGGACGCATGCCCTGTTCAACGGCCTGATTCACCTGCTGCGAGAAGCCGTACAGGATCGCATAGTCGCCCGCGTAGTTACCGAACGTCTGTTTCTGGTTTTCGCTCAAACTGGGCAGATGCTGACCGCTGCGCATCACGGTGTTTTGCAGGAAATCGGTAAAGGCTTTGCGCTGCTCGCCTTCTTTATCGCCACAAGCGGTAAGTTGCAGCGCAACCAGTGCACCGATCATCAGCATGCCGGTACGCATCCAGATGCGAGAGAGACCTGACGCCATAATTCAACTCCTGTGATAATGGCCGTTTCCTTTCATACTTCAGCCGCGCGCCAACCGGACACTGCCCGGCGGTTGAAGACGTTCAGCCGCCGGGATTTCCGCGTTGTCGCCGTGATGCAGCGCGAATTATTCAGGAAGATTTTAACGAAAAGGGTCCTCAAGGATAGTGCAATGGTCTGGCGTGTACAACGGGCGCGCCGGGCAAATTAAAACACCAGCGCTTGCCCGTCCTTACGGCTTTCCGTGGCGGCAATATAGAAACCCTGTTCGTCCCGCACGATGGCCTGCGCGCCACCGAAGTTATAGCCCAGCAGCGGGTCCTCCAGCGTAATGGCATGCCCCATCTCACGCAGTTTGGCGAGCACGTTGCGGTCGATGCCGGTTTCTACCACCACCTCGCGCCCCTGCACCACGCGCCAGCGCGGCGCATCGATGGCCGCCTGCGGGTTCTGTTTGTGCTGCATGATACGCAGCGCCATCTGTACGTGGCCTTGCGCCTGCATCGGGCCGCCCATCACGCCAAACGACATCAGCGGCTGGCCGCGCGCATCGCGCGCGAAGGCGGGAATAATGGTGTGCAGCGGTCGCTTGCCGCCCGCCACCACGTTGGGGTGCTGTGGGTCGAGTGAAAAGCCACAGCCGCGATTTTGCAGGCTGATGCCGGTATCCGGTACGACGATGCCGGAACCAAACCCCATGTAGTTAGACTGGATGAATGACACCATCATGCCATTGGCGTCGCCGGTGGCGAGATACACCGTGCCGCTCTGCTGCGGTGAACCGAAGGTAAAATCACCGGCCTGGTCGGGATCGATCAGCTGCGCGCGCTGCTGCAAATAGCGCTCGCTCAGCAGCAGCTCTGCCGGGAATTCGAGGTGATCGTAATCACTGACGTAGCGGTCGAGATCCACCAGCGCCAGTTTCATCGCTTCAATGCACAGGTGCAGCCACGGTGCCGAATCGGGCTGATAGCGGCCAATATCCCACTGTTCCAGAATGCCCAGCGCAATCAGCGTCGCAATGCCTTGCCCATTGGGCGGCAGCTCCTGCACCGATCCGCCCGCAAACGGACATGAGAGCGGCTCGACCCAATCAACGCGGTGATTGTGCAGGTCGGCGAGACTCAGCGCCGCACCGTGCTGTTCCGCAAACGCCACCATCTGCTGCGCCAGCTCGCCGCGGTAAAAGGCCTCACCGCGCGTGTCGGCGATTTTTTGCAGCGTCGCTGCCTGCGCTGGATTACGGTAGATCTCCCCAGCGCGCGGCGGTCGGCCTGTGGGCGCAAAACAGTCAGCAAAGCCGGGCTGCTGGTGCAGCTTGTTGTAGCCGCGCTGCCACAGCGTGGCGATCAGCGGCGAGACGGGAAATCCGTCGCGCGCATAGTCAATGGCGGGCTGCGCCAGCGTCGTGAGCGGCAGAGTCGCGAAACGTTCGGCCAGCGCGACCCACGCCGAGACTGCGCCGGGCACGGTCACCGCTTCCCAGCCAATTTCGGGCATCGCCGAGAGGCCAGCGAAGCGCTGCGGTGACCACGCGGCCGGCGCGCGGCCAGAGGCGTTCAGGCCGTGTAGCTTTTGGCCATCCCAGACCAGGGCAAAGGCGTCGCTGCCGATGCCGTTGCCAGTGGGCTCCAGCACTGTCAGCGCCATGGCGCTGGCGATGGCGGCGTCTATCGCATTGCCGCCCTGCTGCAGCATGCGCATGCCTGCCTGCGCCGCCAGCGGCTGCGAGGTGGCAATGGCATTGCGGCCCATCATCGGCACGCGATGTGAGGCATAGCTGACGTGGTAATCCAGTTCACTCATAATCGTTCCTTACTGTGAGTCATTGCGCGGGTCGAGCGCATCGCGCAGGCCGTCACCCAGCAGATTAAATCCCTGCACGGTGAGAAAGATTGCCAGGCCGGGGAAGATCGACATCCACGGAGCCTGTTCCAGGAAGCCTTTGGCCGTATTCAGCATAGCGCCCCACGAAGGCGAAGGCGGCTGCTGGCCTAAGCCCAGAAATGACAGGCTGGCCTCGGTGATAATGGCGGAGGCAATCGCCAGCGTGGCCTGTACCAGAATGGGCGACAGCACGTTCGGTAAGACATAACGCAGGATAATCCAGCGGTCGGGCAAACCAATGGCGCGGGCGCCGTCGATATACTCTTCGTGGCGAATGGCGATCACCTGGCCGCGCGTCAGGCGCGCGAAGATCGGCATCGCGGAGAGGCCAATGGCGATCATCGCATTGGACAAACTGGGGCCAAGAAACGCCCCCAGCGCAATGGCGAGAATCAGAAACGGACAGGCCAGTAGCGCTTCGATCACGCGCGAAATCAGCCCATCGCACCAGCCTTGCCAGTAACCGGCAATGAGCCCGAGTGGCACGCCAATGAAAATGGCGATCAGCACCGAGATACAGCCCGCCAGCAGCGACGTGCGTGCGCCCCACATCAGGCGGGACAGCATATCGCGGCCCAGTTCATCGGTGCCAAGCCAGTACAGCGCTGAAGGCGCTTTACGCACCGCCAGAAAGTTGGCTTTCAGCGGGTCGGCGGGCGCCAGCCACGGTGCCAACAGCGCGATGGCCACAAACAGCAGCACAATCGCCGCCCCAATCACGGCGCTTTTATTGCGCAGAAACTTTTTCAGTACCCGATGCCGTGAACGGGGTGCAGCGGCGAGTGTCCCGGTGGTGAATACCTCGCTCATGATTAGCCTCGCATTTTCGGGTTGATCAACACATACAGTACGTCGGCCAGCAAATTCAGCAGCAGAAAGCCGATGGCCACCACCAGCACGACGCCCTGCACCACGGCGTAATCGCGATTAAACACCGCATCGACGATCATCTTGCCGAAGCCGGGCAGGGTAAAGACCTGCTCGGTGAGCACCGCCCCGCCGAGCAGTTCGCCAAACAGCAGCGTCGTCAGCGTCACTATCGGCATGAGGGCATTGCGCAGGGCGTGTTTCAGCACCACGCGCGGCGGCAGCAAGCCTTTGGCGCGGGCGGTGCGAATGTAATCCGCCTGTAGCACACCGATCATGGCGGCGCGGGTATGGCGCATCAGCGTGGCAGCCAGGCCGCTGCCCAGCACCAGCGCGGGCAGCAGCAGCGTTTTCAGGTTCTGCATCACGTCCTCGCTGAGCGGCACGAAGCCCGAGGCGGGCAGCCAGCGCAGGTGCACGGAAAACAGCATAATCAGCAGGATCCCTAGCCAAAAGTGCGGCACAGAGATGCCCGAGAGCGCCACCACGTTGGTGGTATGGTCGATCCAGCTGTCTTTGCGTACCGCGGCGACAATGCCCATGCTGATGCCAATCGCCAGCGCGATCAGCATCGCCAGCAGCGACAGTTCGAGCGTCACCGGCAGTTTGCTGGCAATCAGCGACGTGACGGGCGTTTTGGTACGCAACGACATCCCCAAATCGCCGTGCAGCGCGTTGCCGACCCACGCCAGATATTGCGTGGGCAGCGGATCGTCCAGATGGTACTCGGCGCGCAGTTGGGCGATAACCGCGGGATCGCGCTCCTCGCCCGCCATGGCCAGCACGGGATCGCCCGGCAGCAGCTTTTGCAGGGCAAACACCATGATGCTCACCAGCAGCAGCGTGGGGATTGCCAACAGCAGGCGTTTTACAATCAGTTCCAGCATGGTCGCTCTCCGAGGGGTTACGGCGCGAGGCTGACGCCAGCCAGACGCACCAGCCCATCCGGCCACGGCGTAAAGCCCTGGAGTTTCTTCGTCATGCCAAAGATGCGCGGCTCAAAGTAGAGGTAGGCAATCGGCATGTCGGTTTGCAGTTGGTTCACAACCTGGGTGTAAAACCCCTGGCGCGCGGCCCGATCGTTGGTCAGGCGCGCCGCGTTCAGCCAGTTGTCCACCTGCGGATTGCTGTAATGGCCATCGTTTAGCGCGCCCTTGCTATTGATAAAGGCGTAAATGCTGCCATCGGGATCGGGGCGTCCCGACCAGCCCGACAGGCTGAGCTGGTAGTCGCCGCGCTGCTGACGATCCAGCAGCGTCGCAAATTCGCTCATTTGCAGATTCAGGTTAAAGCCCGCTTCGCTCACCATCGCCTGGATCACTTGGCCAACCTGCTGTGCGGTCGGATTATTGGTGACCAGCAGCGTCAGCGAGAGCGGCGTGGTGACGCCCGCCGCCTTGAGCAGTGCTTTGGCTTTCTCCACGTCGCGCGCGGCTACCGGCAGCGGGACGTGATAGGGGCTGACCGGCGAAAAGGCCTGATTGGCGGGCGCGTATTGCCCTTCAAAAGCCACCTGATTGAGGGCATCGCGATCGATCGCCAGCGAAAACGCTTCACGTACCCGCGCGTCTTTCAGCGGGCTGTTGGCATCGACCTTACCGTTGTTAATGTTAAAGGTGATGCCCTGATAGCCGAGGCCGGTGACCTTCGCCAGCGCCAGCTTGCTGTCCTGCTCCACGGTCTTCACATCGCTCGCCGCCACGCCTTCGGTGAGATCCAGATCGCCCGCTCGCAGATTCGCCAGGCGCACGGAAGCGTCCGGAATCGGCAGGAAAATCACCTTATCAAAGTGGTAATCGGCTTTGTTCCAGTACTGCTCGAAGCGCGTCAGTACAATGCGATCCTGCTGCACGCGGCTGGCAAACTTATAGGGGCCAGAGCACACCGGATGGGCGGCAAAGTCCGCTTTTTTGGCCGCTTCAGGGGCCAGCATGGCACCCGCCCGATCGGTGAGCTGGCTCAGCAGCGCGGCATCGGCGTTTTTCAGGTGCAGTTTGACCTGCAGCGGCCCCGTCACCTCAATGCTGTCGATGGAGGAGATTTCGCTTTTGCGCAGCGAACCCGGCAGGGTTAGCGCACGTTCCAGGTTGAACTTCACCGCGTTGGCGTCAAATTTTTCGCCGTCGTGGAAGGTCACGCCTTCGCGCAGGTCGAGCGTCAGGGTTTTCCCTTCATCGCTCCAGGCCCAGCGGGTCGCGAGGCCGGGCACCACGTTGAGGTGGGCATCCACGTCCACCAGGCGGTCGCACAGCGCGGCAAACACAAAACGGCCGTAATAGGTGCGGGCCAAATGCGGATCGAGCATATCCGGGTCGGCACCGAGGCCAATACGGATCACGCTTTCGGCGTGGCTTTGCGCACTGGCGCCGAGTAACAGCAGGCCGCTCAGGGCGGTAAGTAACGTAACGCGGGCTTTTTTCACGGACAGATCTCCCCAGAAGAGGCATGTTGATGTACCGCCTGCTCAAACAGCGCGCGGCGACGTAAAAAGGCGTCCGACGGCGGCGCAATCACAATCACGCTGCGGTCACGGTTGATCTCCTGCCAGCGGTGGCAGGCAATGCGCCGACCGTTCTCCAGCACCTGCTGTATCGGTTCAAACTGGCGGCAGTCGGCGGTGGCCCACGGGCAGCGGGTATGGAAACGGCAGCCGGCGGGCGGCTGGGCGGGGTTGGGCAGATCGCCCTGCAGCATCGGCAGCGTGCGTTTCACGCCGGGCTGCATCTGCGGCGCAGAGGCGATCAGCGCCTGGGTATAAGGGTGCAGCGGCGCATCAAAAATATCGTCCACGCTCGCCACCTCAACGATTTGGCCGAGGTACATCACCGCCACGCGGTCGCTCATGTGGCGGATCACCGCCAGCCCGTGCGCCACGATAATCAGCGTCAGACCAAACTGCTGCTTAAGATCCTCTAGCAGGTTGACCACCTGCGCCTGCACCGAGACGTCCAGCGCTGACACCGGCTCGTCACCCAGCAGTAACCTGGGCTGCGAGGCAAGGGCGCGCGCGATGCCGATGCGCTGGCGCTGGCCGCCGGAAAATTCGTGCGGGTAGCGCGTGGCCCAGGCGTCAGGCAGACCCACGGTGCGCAGCAGCTCGGCCACGCGCGCCCGGCGCGCCTCGCGGCTCAGCGTGTCATGCAGCCACAGCGGTTCGCCAATGATGTCCTGCACCGTCATGCGGGGATTCAGGGAGGCAAAGGGATCTTGAAAGATAATCTGTAACTCTCGACGTAGCGCGTTAAGGCGTGCACCGCTGGCCGCAGTAATGCTTTCCCCCTGATAGAGCACTTCCCCCGCGCTGGCCTGCAACAGGCGCAGCAGCAGGCGACCCAGCGTGGATTTGCCGGAGCCGGACTCACCGACGATCGCCAACGTTTCTCCCGGCATGACCGAGAGCGACACGCGGTCGACGGCGGTAACGCCACGATTGCGCGTGAACAGGCGCGGCGGTCCGGCAAAGGTTTTGCTTAAATCGCGGCATTCCAGAATCGGTTTCATGCGCAGGCTCCTGAGGTGACATGCTGCTCCAGCGGCGCGCGAAAGCAGGCGACCTGATGATCGGGCTGCAGCGCGCGCAGCGGCGGACGCTGTTGATGGCAGCGCGCCTCGGCAAAGGGGCAGCGGGTAGCGAAGCGGCAGCCCGCGGGCATCTGCTCCGGCAGCGGCACCTGACCGGGAATGGTCGCCAGCGCGCCGTGGCGCGCGCCAAGCGAGGGAATAGAGGCCATGAGCCCAATGGTGTAAGGGTGCTGGGGATCGTGGAACAGGGCGGCGACGCTGCCGCTCTCTACCACCTGTCCCGCGTACATCACCGCCACGCGCTGCGCCACGTCAGCCACTACGCCAAGGTCGTGCGTGATCATCAGCACGGCGGTGCCCGTCTCCTGCTTCAGGGTGTTGAGCAGGGCCAGAATTTGCGCCTGAATGGTGACGTCGAGCGCGGTGGTCGGCTCGTCGGCGATCAGCAGCTTAGGGTGGTTGATCAGCGCCATAGCAATCATCACGCGCTGACGCATGCCGCCGGAGAGCTGATGCGGATAAGCGTTAAGACGCATCTCCGCCGCCGGAATATGCACTTTTTGCAGAATGGCGAGAGCCGCGTCGCGCGCGGTGCGACGGTTGACGCGGCGGTGACGCATCACCGCCTCACTCAGCTGATCGCCTAAGGTAAAGGCGGGATTGAGTGAGGTCATCGGCTCCTGAAAGATCATCGCCAGCTGGTTGCCGCGCAGGCTGGCGTAGTCGCCCGCGCTCAGGGTGCGTAAATTGTGTCCTGCAAAGGTAATCTCACCCTGCGTTACGTTGGCGCCTTTGGGTTGCAGGCCCATCAGCGTCAACGAAGTAATACTTTTACCGCAGCCGGATTCGCCCACCAGCGCCAGGGTTTCACCGGCGTGCAGCGACAGCGAAATATCGTCCAGCACCGGAACGGGCGAGCCGTGAAACTGCACGCGCAGCTGGCGCACCGTGAGGATCGGTTCGGTGTTCAAGGGGTTTCCTCCTGTGGGCTATGGAGCGCTTCCGTCATGGCCTGTTGCAGCGCCGTCAGGTGTTCGCGCATGGCGGCGGCGGCCTGCTCGGGCTGACGCTGTGCAATGTGCTGCACCAGCCGAAGATGATGATGGTCGTAGGCGTTGAGGCGCGCGGGCGTGCGCGCTTCATCGCGCAGATGCTGCCAGCCGGGATCGCGGCGCACCGCATCTACCGCGTCAAACAGGCCGAGCATCAGGCGATTGCCCGCGGCCTCCGCAATGGCGCGATGAAAGGCGCTGTCCCACAGCTCATGCTGATCGCCATCCTCCGCCGCGCGAATACCCTGCATGCGTTCCAGTAGCCGCTGCATCAGCGCGATTTGCTCTTTACTGGCGCGCAGGGCGGCGAGATGTGCCAGCCCCGGCTCCAGTTGCAGACGGGCTTCCATTACCTCCAGCAGATTCGACTGCTGCGGCAGGGCGTGCAGCATCAGGGGTTGCACTGGGGCGGCCGGCCCGACAAACGTGCCTTTGCCCTGTTTCCGCCAGATACGGCCTTCCTCTTCCAGCACGTCCAGCGCCCGACGGATCTCGCGGCGGCCAACGCCAAAGCGCTCCGCGAGTTCGCGTTCGGTGGGGAGCGCGCGGTCGGGCTGCTGCTCGTGCTGTGAAATCAGCTGTCGTAGCTGCTCCAGCGCGGAGCTGGAGTTACGGGCGTTGTCGGGTACGTCACTCATGCGGTATCGCCTGTTCACGCGTGCTGAAGATGAGCTTGCCGCCACCGTAAGGCCGCAAGGGGATGAACCAATCAGGCAAGAAGCGAACCAATTTTTAATTGGTTCGGACCAGGCAGGCGCGATACATCCATTAACAATCTGAAAAGTCGTGATAAATTTTTTTTCAGCGCGGGCAAGCGCGGAGAGACGCGTCACCTGACTGCGCCAGCGTGGTGCGCCACTGCTGCATAAATGTGCAGCGCGGCGCCAGCGCGGACACACGGTTTTCGGCTTTTAGCATGATTTCAGTGAGATAGCAGATTGGCATCCATTTTGAATGGCTTAACGCAGATGCAGGAGCGATAGCGGGCAACCGGGTCGCCAAACAATTTGCAATGGGTCACTAGGGTTCCGATCGCGAGATGCTGGTCCGAGAGTGACCGACCGTTCTCTGACGGTTACACGGCGGGAAAAAAGCCCGGGAGGAAAGCGAGAAATGTGCTCGCCGCCTCCTGCTTTTTTTGTTCGTTAACGCCAGAGGAATCATCATGTTCAAAGCCTGCCTTCGCCTGCTGTTGCTGTGCAGCGTCGCGTTATTCAGCGTCAACACGCTCGCCGCTGACAAACCTGCTTTCAAGATTTGCTGGTCGATTTACGCGGGCTGGATGCCGTGGGACTACGCACAGCAGAGCGGTATTATCAAAAAGTGGGCCGATAAATACGGCATCTCCATTCAATTTGTGCAGGTTAACGACTATATCGAGTCGGTGAATCAGTACACCGCTGGCGGATTCGACGGCTGCACCATGACCAACATGGATGCGCTGACCATTCCGGCCACCGGCGGTGTCGACAGCACCGCGCTTATCGTCGGCGACTACTCCAACGGCAACGACGGCATTTTGCTCAAAGGGGCAGGCAACGTTGCGTCACTGAAAGGCAAGCCCATTAATCTGGTGGAACTCTCGGTCTCGCACTATTTGCTGGCGCGCGCGCTGGAAAAATCGGGCATGAGTGAGAAAGACGTGAAGGTGGTGAACACCGCCGACGCCGATCTGGTGGCGGCCTTTGGCACCCAAGATGTCCACGCCATCGTCACCTGGAATCCGCTGCTGGCCGAAGCGGAAAAACAGCCTGATAGCCACCTCATCTTTTCATCGGCGCAAATTCCAGGCGAAATCCTCGACCTGCTGGTGGTCAACACCGCCACGCTCAATAAATACCCGCAGCTGGGCAAAGCGTTGACCGGCGCCTGGTATGAAACACTGCAGGCGATGTCAGGCAACAGCGACAGCGCCAAAGCCGCGCGCAGCCAAATGGCACAGGCTTCCGGCACCGATCTGGCGGGGTTTGATCAGCAGATTGCCGCGACCCACCTGTTCAGCGATGCCAAAACCACGCTCGATTTTATCGACAGCCCGCAGCTCAAGGCCACCATGCAGATGGTCGCCGAGTTCTCCTTTAAGCACGGCTTGCTGGGTGAGGGCGCGCCCGGTGCCGACGCCGTGGGCGTCTCGACGCCTGCCGGGAATTGGGGCGATGCCAATAACCTCAAACTGCGCTTCACCGACGCGTACACCAAAATGGCCGCCGCCGGGCAGCTGTAACGGAGGCAAAGCCGATGCGTAAATTGATTAATGCGCAACCGGTGGCATCGAGCCGGCTGCTGCTCGGGATCTTGCCGCTGGTGGCGCTGCTGCTGATCTACCTGTTCGCCTCGGATGCGCGCCTTAGCGTGAATGCGGCGGATAAGTTGCTGCCGGGCTTTAACGCCATGGGCGATGCCATCAGTCGCATGGCGTTTCAACCCAGTCCGCGCACCGGTGAGTATCTGCTGTGGAGCGATACCGCCGCCAGTCTGCTGCGCTTGTTAAGCGGGGTGCTCATTAGCGCGGTGCTGGCGCTGGCGATTGGCCTGTTCACCGGCGCACTGCCGGTGGTGCGCGCGGTGTTGGCACCGCTGGTGACGCTGTTTGCGCTGGTGCCGCCGCTGGCGATCCTGCCGATTCTGTTTATCTGTTTTGGGCTGGGCGAAGTGTCGAAAGTGGTGCTGATTATCATCGGTATTACGCCGCTGATTGCGCGCGATCTTCAGCTCCAGGTGCAGAAAATTCCGCGTGAACAGCTGGTGAAAGCGCAAACCCTGGGCGCCCACAGCGCGCAGATCTTGTGGCGGGTGATCCTGCCGCAGCTGATGCCGCGCCTGTTTGACGCGGTGCGCCTGTCGCTGGCCTCAGCCTGGCTATTTCTCATTGCCGCAGAAGCCATCGCCGCCACCGAGGGGCTTGGCTACCGCATCTTTCTGATGCGCCGCTATCTGGCGATGGACGTCATTCTGCCTTACGTGGCGTGGATCGCGCTGCTGGCCTTCATGCTCGACCTGCTACTGCGGCTGATAAGCTGCCGCTGCTGGCCGTGGTATCACGCACAATAAGGAGCCAGCCATGCCCCTGCTGCAACTGAAAAATCTGGAAAAACACTACGGCGACCAAGTGGTGCTGGAACGGCTCACGCTGAACGTCGAAGAGGGGGAGTTTGTGGCGATTGTCGGTGCCTCCGGCTGCGGCAAAACCACCTTCCTGAATATGCTGCTGGGCACCGAGTCGCCCAGCAAAGGGGCGCTGTTGCTGGATGGCGCGCCGATCCGCGATGAGCCGGATGCGCAGCGCGGCGTGGTGTTTCAGCGCTACTCGGTGTTTCCCCATCTCACGGTGCTGGGCAACGTGATGCTGGCGGAGGAGTTCACGGCGGCGCGCTGGCTGGGCCGCGTCTGGGGCCGTCGTCGGCAGGCCATCCGCCAGCGCGCGCAGGCGATGCTGGCGCAGGTGGGGCTGGAACACGCGCAAAGCAAATATCCTCATCAGCTTTCCGGCGGCATGCAGCAGCGGCTGGCGCTGGCACAGGCGCTGATGAAGCAGCCGCGCATTTTGCTGCTGGATGAGCCGTTTGGTGCGCTCGATCCGGGCATCCGCAGTGAGATGCATCAGCTGATCAGTACGCTTTGGCAGCAGCACAAGCTCACCATTTTTATGATCACCCACGACTTGAAAGAGGGATTCAGCCTGGCGTCACGCCTGCTGGTGTTCGACAAGCTGCGTCACGATCCGCATGCCCCGCACGCCTGGGGCGCCACCATCACTTACGACCTGCCGCTGGATCGCGCACAGCCTGAGGCTGTGCTGCGCGCCGCGTCGCAGGTGGCCTGAAGGAGAACGCAATGCAAAGCTATCAAACCCTGCTGCCCGCAGGATCGCACTGGTCATTTGTGATGCGCAGCGGTACCGCACTCACGCTGACCGACGTGCAGGGCGGTGCCAACGTTGGCATGCTGTTTTACAACCCAGAAAACCTGCTGGAGCGCTATAACGCGCCCGATACCCTGAAGTGCCAGCATACCTTTCGCCTCACGGCGGGCCACTGCCTCTATTCCGACATGGGACGCATTTTTTGCGGCATTGAGCACGACAGTTTCGGCTGGCATGAGAGCGTCTGCGGCACGCTGAACGCGGCGCAGACGGCTGAACGCTTCGGTGACTCCCGCTATCAGCAGGCACGCAATGAACGCCATCAAAACGGCTACGACAGTTTTCTCGTTGAGCTGGCGAAGTATGGGTTAGGCCAGCGCGACGTGGCCGCGTGCCTCAATCTGTTTGCTCAGGTCCGCGCCGACGATAACGGCACGCTACAGCGTGAACGGCAGGGTGCCGCCGGCGCCGAGGTGCGGCTGCGTTTTGCCATGGATACGCTGGTGGTGCTGCATACGTGCCCCCATCCGCTGACCCCCGCAGGCGACTATCCGCGCGCGCCGCTGCAGCTCACGCTGGATGCGCGACGTGCCCCGCTCTCTGCGGCGTGCCTGACGCGCGCGGAAAATCAGCGCGGCCTGCGCAACAACGCGCTGTACCAACTGAAGGAGGAAGCGTGATGATCAAAGAGAGTGCCTTACAGCCAGCGCAGGCGGCTTTTCAACAGCAGATAGACGCCGGTGATTACTGGCTGCACCGCATCGCCGCCGGACAGACGCTGCGCATCACCGATCTGGAGGGCAATCAGGCTGCCGATACGCTGTTTTTTAATGCGGATGACACCGCCGAGCGTTACAGCATGAGCGACACGCTGCGCGGTCAGCACAACGTCTTTTTGACAGCGGGCAGCGTGCTGCGCTCTAACCGCGATCGCGCCATGTTGACCCTGACCGCCGATACCTGCGGTCGGCACGATACGCTGGGCGGCGCCTGCTCCTGCGAGAGCAACACGGTGCGCTATGACCTGGAAAAACGGGCGATGCATTCTTGCCGCGACAGCTGGATGCTGGCGGTGGCGCAGCACCCGCAGTATGGCCTTACGCGCCGCGATATCACCCACAACATCAACTTCTTCATGAACGTGCCGGTGACGCACGACGGCGGCTTACAGTTTGCCGACGGCATCTCTGCACCGGGCAAATACGTGGAGATGGTGGCTGAGATGAACGTTCTGGTGCTGATCTCTAACTGCCCGCAGCTCAACAACCCCTGTAACGGTTATAACCCAACGCCGATTTTAGTCAGCGTCTGGTAATGCATTGACGCAACGGGACGACCCGTTACCCACCGTCATGTTCCGCGCAGGACGACCTGCCGCAACGAGAGTATTCAGTCATGATTGATCGCGTATTGATTGCCAACCGTGGCGCGATTGCCGTGCGCATTATCCGTACCCTGAAAGCCATGAATATCCGCGCCATTGCGGTGTATGCCGAAGCCGATCGCCAGGCGCGTCACGTCCGCCTGGCGGATGAGGCCTGGTCGCTGGGCGAAGGTCAGGTACGTGATACCTATCTCAACCAAGAAAAGCTGCTGGCGATTGCCGCCGAATCGGGCGCCCAGGCGATTCATCCCGGCTACGGCTTTTTGAGCGAGAACCCGGCGTTTGTCACGCGCTGTGAAGCGGCCGGGCTGCATTTTCTCGGGCCGACCGCCGCGCAGATGACGGCGTTTGGCCTCAAGCATGAAGCGCGTGCGCTGGCGCAGCAAAATGCGGTGCCGCTGCTGCCGGGCAGCGGACTGCTGACCTCGCTGGACGAGGCGCGGGCGCAGGCCGCGGAGATTGGCTATCCGGTGATGCTAAAAAGCACCGCAGGCGGCGGGGGCATCGGCATGCAGCGCTGCGACGATGCGGCGCAGCTTGAGGACGCTTTTACCCGCGTGAAGCGCCTCGCGGGTAATAATTTCGCCGACGATGGCGTTTTTTTGGAAAAGTTCATCGCTCGTGCTCGGCACATTGAGGTGCAGATTTTTGGTGACGGTGCGGGTAACGCCATCGCGCTGGGGGAGCGCGACTGTTCAGCGCAGCGCCGTAATCAAAAGGTGCTGGAGGAGACGCCCGCGCCTGGCCTGAGCGAGGCGGTGCGCACGGCACTGCATGAGACGGCAGTGCGGCTGGCGCAGGCGGTCAACTACCGCAGCGCGGGCACCGTGGAATATGTGTTTGACGACCTTAGCCAGCAATTCTGGTTCCTGGAGGTGAACACCCGCCTGCAGGTCGAGCACGGCGTGACCGAAATGGTGTACAACGTGGATCTGGTGCGCTGGATGGTGGCGCTGGCGCAGCAGCAGCTGCCGCCGCTGGCGAGCCTGCAGCCGCGCGCGCGCGGCCACGCGATTCAGGTGCGCCTTTACGCGGAAGATCCCGCGAAGCAGTTTCAGCCCAGCGCCGGGCTGCTGAGCCACGTGCAGTTTCCGACGGCGCTGGCTGCGGCGACGCTGCGCATCGACAGCAGCGTAGAGAGCGGCATGGACGTCTCGCCGTTTTACGATCCGATGTTGGCAAAAATGCTGGTGCACGCCGCCGATCGCCCTGCGGCGCTGAACGCCATGACGCAGGCATTGGCTGAGACCACGCTGTACGGTATCGAAACCAATCTGGCGTGGCTGCGCCATCTCTGCACGCTGCCGGCGGTCCGGCAAGGCCGCATTATTACCGCCACGCTGAGCGAGGTGGCGTGGCAGCCGCCAACGGTGGATATCCTGAGCGGCGGTACGCTGACCACGGTACAGGACGCACCGGGCCGCGTAGGCTACTGGCACGTGGGCGTTCCGCCCTCCGGGCCGTTTGATCGTCGCGCGTTCGAGCTGGGTAATCGCCTGCTGGGCAACAGTGCGGACGCCGCCGGGCTGGAGATCACGCTGCGCGGCCCGACGCTGCGCGTTAATCAGCCGTGCAGCGTGGTGCTGACTGGCGGCGTGATTGACGCCCGGCTGGATGAGCAGCCGCTGGCGATGAATCAGATTATTAGCGTGCAGGCTGGGCAAACGCTCACGCTAGGCGAGATTCAGCGCGGCTGCCGCACCTATTTACTGCTGGCGGGTGGACTGGAGACACCGCATTACCTCGGCAGCCGTAGCACCTTTACCCTGGGTAAGTTTGGCGGGCACGCCGGGCGCGCGCTGCGCGCGGGTGATGTGCTGCACCTTGCCGCCCCGCAGCTGCTGCCCACCGCCGCACTGCCTGAAGCGCTGCTGCCTGCGCTAAACGGCACCTGGGAGCTGCGCGTCATTTATGGGCCGCACGGTGCGCCCACGTTCTTTACCGATGACGATATCGCCACCTTCTTCGCGGCCGACTGGCAGGTGCACTATAACTCCAGCCGCACCGGCATCCGTCTTATGGGGCCGAAGCCGACGTGGGCACGCAGCGATGGTGGCGAAGCGGGGATGCATCCTTCGAATATTCACGACAACGCTTACGCGTTCGGTACGGTGGATTTCACCGGCGACATGCCGGTGATTTTGGGACCGGATGGTCCCTCGCTGGGTGGATTTGTGTGTCCAGCCACGGTGATCGACGCCGATCTCTGGAAGCTGGGGCAGTTAAAAGCCGGGGATCGCGTGCGCTTCGTGCCGATCGCGCTGGACGCGGCCGATCAATTGGCACGGGCGCAGCGCGATGAGATCGCACATCTGCACCCTCAGCCCATTAACACGGCACCCGCGCTGCCCCTGCACGATCCACGTTTGCACCACCATGATGCAGCGGCGGGACGCCCCTCCCTGACCGTGCGCGCGGCGGGCGACCGTTTTCTGCTGATCGAATACGGTGAGTTAACGCTGGATATCGCCCTGCGCTTCCGGGTGCATGCCCTGATGCAGTGGCTGGAAGCGCATCCGCTGCCGGGACAGCTGGAATTAACGCCGGGGATCCGCTCACTGCAAGTGCATTTCGATGCGCGGCAGTGTGCGAGAAGTGAGCTGTTGGCGCACATTTTGCACGCTGATAAGACGCTGGGTGACTTACGCGATGCCGTGGTGCCTTCTCGCACCGTGTGGCTCCCGCTGAGCTGGGATGACGATGCCTGTCGCGAAGCCATCACCCGTTATACGCAGTCGGTACGGCCTGATGCGCCCTGGTGTCCAAGCAATATTGAATTTATTCGACGCATCAACGGGTTGGCTGACATCGATGCGGTAAAAAACACCGTGTTTGAGGCCGCCTATTTGGTGATGGGGCTGGGCGACGTCTATCTTGGCGCGCCGGTGGCCACGCCGCTGGATCCACGTCATCGGCTGGTGACCACCAAATACAACCCGGCGCGCACCTGGACGGCAGAAAACTCGGTGGGCATTGGCGGCGCTTATATGTGCGTCTACGGCATGGAAGGGCCGGGGGGCTATCAGTTTGTGGGACGCACGCTGCAAATGTGGAATCGCGATCGCCAGACGGCGGAGTTTACCCAGCCGTGGCTGCTGCGCTTCTTTGATCAGATCCGCTTTTATCCGGTGAGCGCCGCAGAGCTGCTGACGATTCGCGAGCGCTTTCCCTGGGGCAATTACCCGCTGCGGGTGGAGCACGGCGAGTTTCGACTGGCGGATTACCAGGCGATGCTGGCAGCGGATGCACCCGCTATCGAGGCTTTTCAGCAGCAGCGTCAGCAGGCATTTGATCAGGAGTTGGCGCGCTGGCGGGCAGACGGGCAGTTTACGTTTGATAGCCAACTGCAAGCGCAGAGCAGCGATACCCTCGAAGTGCCGGAGGGATGCCACGGCGTAGAGAGTCAGGTGGCTGGCAGCGTGTGGCAGTGGCTGGTGGCTGAAGGCAGTGCGATCAACGAGGGTGATACCGTGGGTATTCTTGAATCCATGAAGATGGAAATCCCGATTGTGGCGCCGGTAAGCGGAAAAATTCAGTATTTTTATCGTCAGGCCGGACAGCAAGTTCACGCAGGTCAGTTACTTATGGCGATTGTGCCTCAAGGGCATAAGTAAAGAATAAAAAATAATCAAGGATCGGGCTGCAAAGTTTGAGATATGTCCCATAATTAAGTCCCGGTCAATTATTGCATCGCACAGGCATGTTTTGCGACGCGCAGCAGGCTGTGTCCCGCAACGGTTTATTTCGCCTAGACGCCCGTTCTGCCTGGCAGGACAACAAGGGTTAAACCGCTCCGGGATACAGCCTGACATGGTCGGTTTTCAGCGCCGGGTGGCGCTTACCTCTCTACTTTACTTTCACGTGCTTCATAGTGAGTTTTAAGGAGTTCTCTATGGAAATTAAAGATCCAATGGTCGAGTTGCTTAGTAGTCTTGAGCAGATTGTTTTGACACGTGATGCCACGTCTTCCGTATCAGAAATTTCAGTCAATCAAGTTTCAGTTCCCGAGCCGCAGCGCTTACGTGAGATGACCGGCATGCAGGTGGACGAATTTGCCCGTGTAATGGGGGTGAGCGTTTCATCGGTGAAAAGCTGGGAGGCGCAGCGTACGCGTCCATCCGCTACGGCACGCAAATTGATGAAGCTGTTGCAGGCCAATCCTTATCTGGGCCGGCAGCTGCTCGAATGATCGCTTTAGCGAATCGGTTCTCACCCGCCTTGATGGCGGGTTTTTTATGGCTGAAGCCCGCTGTATTTCGCCGCCTGCTTATCAAACCAGCTCGCCGGAACGTTGTGCGGTGGCTGAGTAAGCTGATGTAGCCCTTGGGCGATATTCTGGCTGGCCAGCTGCCATAGCGCGGGGTTGCCCTGCTTCAGCAGTTGAATCTGAATCTTTTTCTCCACCAGATAGATGCGCGCAAAGTCGGGATCGTACTGCACGATGGCGCGCGTATTGTCGATGATGTCAGCAAGTTTGATGGTTTGCGCGTCGGGAGAGGCGTCGGCGGTGTGCTGAAAGTGCGCGAGCTTACGCGCTACGCGGTTTTTTGCCGCTGGCTGCGCGTTATCGGTGAGCATTGCCACCAGCTGCGCCACGCGTGCGCCAAAATGGCGTTCAATATCCTGCAGCGTGTTGGAGGTATCCTCCACGGTGTCGTGCAGCCAGGCGGCGGCCAGCATCGCGTCATCATCGGTGACGCTGCGCACCAGCTCCACCACCGCAGCCGGATGCACAATATACGGCTCGTCGGTGTACTTGCGGCGCTGCCCTGAGGCAGCGTGTGCCTCAGTGGCATAGCGGCGCGCTTGTTCTTCCAGTGAATCACGCATTTTTCACTCTCCGGAATAAAGTTGCTTGCAATTATCTAGCGCGCTATTTATATTGTGTCCTATGAACAGTAAAGATGACAAAAAAGTGAAGCGGATGCCACTGCAGGTTGATCAACATCTCTGCTTTGCCCTCTACTCGGCAAACCTGGCGATGCATAAAGTGTATCGCCAGCTGCTGGCGGACTTATCGATCACCTATCCACAGTATCTGGTGATGCTGGTGCTGTGGAATCAGGATGATGTGACGGTGTCCGAGATTGGCGAGCAGCTGTTTCTCGACTCGGCGACGCTGACACCGCTGCTAAAGCGTCTGGAAAGTGCCGGCCTGCTGCGCCGCCAGCGTTCGCGGCAGGATGAGCGTCAGGTGGTGGTCACGCTGACGGAAGAGGGACGGGCGCTGCGCGAACGTGCCAGCCGTATTCCCGAGGCGATTCAGTGCGCCACGGCCTGCGACGATGACGCGCTCCGCGCATTGAAGCATCAGCTCGATCAGCTACGCGACAATCTCAACCGCAGCAGCTAACGTTATTGATGCTGCTAAGGCGGCATCGTCAATGCATCATTGGATGTGCGCTAAACATAGCGCGCGATTATATAGTGAATAAGTGAGGGTTTCATGTCCTTAGAGAAAGTTGTTTACACTGCCAAAGCCAAAGCAACCGGAGGCCGTGATGGCCGTGCCACCTCCTCTGACAACGTGCTGGACGTCAAGCTCGGCGTACCCAAAGAGATGGGCGGCGCTGGCGGCGAAGCCACTAACCCTGAACAGCTGTTTGCGGCGGGCTATTCCGCCTGTTTCCTGGGCGCGATGAAGTTTGTTGCCGGTCGCGATAAGATCACCATGCCAAAAGACGCCTGGATTGAGGGTGAAGTGGGCATCGGTCCGATTCCTACCGGTTTTGGTATCGAGGCGAAATTGAATATCCATCTGCCCGGTATGGACGCGGCAGAGGCGCAGAAGCTGGTGGATGCGGCACACATTGTTTGCCCTTACTCAAACGCCACGCGCGGCAACATTGATGTAACGCTGAACATTATCAACGCATAATGCTTATCGATAACAAGCGCCTGCGGGCGCTTTTTTATTGTCCGCGACGCCCTGCATAATTCGCTGGCCTTGCCATTGGTTAAATGTTCTACTATCGGCCCTCGTGCGCCATTACCGCCGTTCCGGTTCAGAATCGTCCCGTTCCTGCTGGTTGCCTCACGCTTTTCTCAACGATCAACGAACTCTACTGCGTTTTAACAGTCACATTTAGCGTTGGTTTATTGACACCAGTTCAGGACTTGATAACTCGATGAATTACATTAAAACATTAACGCAGCAAAAGCTGTCGTTATTGCTTGCGCTTTATCTCGGCATCTTATTGAATTTGCCCATCTTTTACCGCCGATTCGACGGTTTTCTCACCAAATCCACTGTCACCAATTGGCTCTCTGCCGCCGCAGAAGTGATGGCGGCTGTGCTGCTGACCTTCTTCCTGATGCGCTTGCTGTCGCTGGGCGGAAAATGGTTTTACCGCATTATCGCCAGCCTGCTGGTGATTATTTCCGTTGCGGCGGCTTACTACATGGCCTTCTTTAATGTGGTCATTGGCTACGGCATTATCGCGTCGGTGATGACCACTGATATGGATCTTTCCAAAGAAGTGGTGGGCGTGCATTTCATCCTGTGGATGGTCCTGGTGAGCGCGCTGCCGCTGCTGATGATTTGGCGCAACAGCCTGCGCATGACGCTGGTCGAACAACTTAAAACGCCTGGGCAGCGTCTCAAGCCCGTGTTGATTATGCTGCTGAGCGTGGCGCTGGTATGGCTGCCGATCCGCTATTTCGACAAGCTGCAAAAAGCCAACGAAGAGATTTCCAATATTGACCTGCCCAGCTACGGCGGCGTGGTCGCGCACTCCTATCTGCCCTCTAACTGGATTGCGGCGCTGGGGCTGTTTACCTGGACAAAAATTGATGAGGAGATCGACAGCAAGGCGCTGCTCGACCCGGCAAAAAAATTCACCTACGTGGCGCCCGCTGGCCTTGATGACACCTACGTGGTGTTTGTGATCGGCGAAACCACTCGCTGGGATCACATGGGCATGTTGGGATATGACCGCGATACCACGCCTAAGCTCTCGAAAGAGAAGAACCTGGTCGCCTTCCGCGGCGAATCGTGCGATACCGCCACCAAGCTGTCGCTACGCTGCATGTTTGTGCGTGAGGGCGGCACCATGGATAATCCTGGCCGCACGCTTAAAGAGCAGAATGTGTTTGCCGTGATGAAAGAACTCGGCTTTACCTCCGAGCTGTTCGCCATGCAGAGCGAAGTCTGGTTCTATGATAACGCCGACGTGAATAACTTCTCTTTCCGCGAGCAGATTGGCTCAGAGAAGCGCAACCAGGGCAAGGCCGTGGACGATATGCTGCTGGTGCCGGAGCTGCAAGCCTCGCTGCAGCGTTATCCCAAGGGCAAACATTTAGTGGTGCTGCATACCAAGGGGTCGCATTACCTGTACTCACAGCGCTATCCGCGTAGCTTTGCACGCTATCAGCCCGAGTGTATGGGCGTCGATGAGACGTGCAGCAAAGCACAGCTGATTAACGCCTATGACAACTCCATTTTGTACGTGGACAGCATGCTAGACAGCGTGCTGGATCAGCTGCGTGATAAAAAAGCCATTGTGTTCTACGCCGCCGATCACGGCGAGTCCATCAGCGAGAATATGCACCTGCACGGTACGCCGCGTGAGATGGCGCCGCCAGAGCAGTTCCGCGTGCCAATGATGGTGTGGGCTTCCGATAAGTATCTGGCCGATCCTGGCAATCGCAGCAATTTTGAACGCCTGCAGGCCCAGCAGCGCGTGGGTAAAACCCACCGTCACGTTGAGCTGTTCGACACGATTCTGGGGTGCCTGGGCTACACGTCGCCCGACGGTGGGATCAAGGCCGCCAATAACTGGTGTCAGGCTCCGGCCACGGCGGCGTCAGCGAAGCCGCTTTAAAACAGTGAAGCAGGCACGCGTTTAAGGCGTTGCCTGCTTTTCACTCGATTAGCGGGAATTCGCCGAAAAGAGATTGACGCTCTAAATCCGCAGAAGTAATATTCGCCCCCATCGGCGAGTAGCGCAGCTTGGTAGCGCAACTGGTTTGGGACCAGTGGGTCGGAGGTTCGAATCCTCTCTCGCCGACCATATTCGAAAAGCCTGCTTGAAAAAGCAGGCTTTTTTCGTTTTGCACTACAAAGAGGATGAGAACCTCCGAAGGAGGTTTGCGCCGAGCGTAGCGAGACAACGCTGCGCCAGCAGCGGCCCGAAGGGCGCTTACCGGCGGTAAGCGTCATCCTCTCTCGCCGACCATATTCGAAAAGCCTGCTTGAAAAAGCAGGCTTTTTTCGTTCGTGCGCTACAAAGAGGATGAGAACCTCCGAAGGAGGTTTGCGCCGAGCGCAGCGAGACAACGCTGCGCCAGCAGCGGCCCGAAGGGCGCTTACCAACGGTAAGCGTCATCCTCTCTCGCCGACCCTATTCGAAAAGCCTGCTTGAAAAAGCAGGCTTTTTTTATTGCGAGTGGCTTAAACGCAGCGCGTTAAACCGCGCCTTCGCATAAGAAAGAGTAATCCGTGCACGCATCACTGCGCGCAATCGTGAGTATTAACGCGGCGCGTTCACACCGTCATGCGAAAGCATGCCTGGCGATCGCACCGTAAAGACGCAAACTCTTATATTCAGCGGTTACATTCCTGAAAGCCTGCTTACCGACCATTATTCTCACTTTCAGCGGGTCATCCCTTGCTGCATCAATAAGTCCTGCTTATTTCGCAGCGCAGTCTGCTTATGACCGCTTTTTGCTTTTTGCTGATTTCTTATGCCATAAAGCCAGCATTTTCCGCTGCCTGAACGTGATAACGCACGGTCAATCGTTCAGATAATCAACATTTATCGAATCATTTTGCAGGTTTTTTAACGATGCAAATCACTAAAGATAAGGCTGATAGCCAGATAATTGCGCGGTGTTGCGCGCTTTATCACCTTTTTAAATTTCGGCTTTAAGCGCTAACACTGTTTTTTATCGTTGCTTGCACTTTCTCACACTCTGTGTAAATAACCCCACCTTGTATTGACGTTCTTTGCAACTGTTGACAAATTGATGCCTCAATACGATGAGAGACGGCCGCGTTTGATCGATCCCCCGGTATCAGCGCAATCCTCAATACCGCTCACATTTGGTCGCCGTAATATGGCGTGACCGTAGTACTGACCAGCCCGAACCGCATAAAAAAATCAGAGGTCGGGCGACGCACACAACATCACATCACAATGGAGCAAAACATGATTAACTCCCTGGCTAAATCCAGGATGCTGAAGGTCGGTCTCAGCCTGATTGCTTTGACCGTTGCCGCCGGCGTCCAGGCGAAAACCCTCGTTTATTGTTCTGAAGGTTCGCCGGAAGGCTTTAACCCGCAGCTCTTTACCTCTGGCACCACGTACGATGCCAGCTCCGTGCCGATCTACAACCGTTTGGTTGAGTTCAAAACGGGCACCACTGAGCTGCAGCCTGGCCTGGCTGAAAAATGGGACGTTAGCGAAGATGGAAAAACGTATACCTTCCATCTGCGTAAAGGCGTGAAGTGGCAGACCACCAAAGATTTTAAGCCCACGCGCACCTTTAACGCTGACGACGTCGTGTTCTCCTTTGAGCGCCAGCTCGACAAAAACAACAAGTACCACGGTGTCTCCGGTGGCAGCTACGAATACTTCGAAGGCATGGATATGCCGAAGCTGATCGCCAAAATCGAAAAAGTGGACGACAACACCGTGCGTTTTACGCTGACCCGTTCAGAAGCCCCGTTCCTGGCTGACCTCGGTATGGACTTCGCCTCTATCCTCTCGAAAGAGTATGCCGATAACATGCTGAAAGCGGGCACGCCGGAGAAGCTGGATCTGAATCCAGTCGGTACCGGTCCATTCGTGTTGCAGCAGTATCAAAAAGATTCCCGCATTCTGTACAAAGCTAACCCGGATTTCTGGGGCACCAAGCCGAAGATCGATCGTCTGGTGTTCTCCATCACGCCTGATGCGTCCGTGCGCTATGCCAAGATGCAGAAAGGCGAGTGCCAGGTGATGCCGTATCCGAATCCGGCTGATATCGCCAGCATGAAGAAAGACAGCAAAATTAACCTGATGGAACAGCCAGGCCTGAATGTCGGTTATTTGTCGTTCAATACCGAGAAAAAACCGCTGGATAACGTCAAAGTGCGTCAGGCACTGACCATGGCAGTGAACAAGCAAGCCATCATTGATGCGGTTTATCAGGGTGCGGGCCAGGCAGCGAAGAACCTGATTCCACCGACCATGTGGGGCTACAACGACGAGGTTAAAGACTACGCTTACGATCCTGAGAAGGCCAAAGCGTTGTTGAAAGAAGCGGGCATGGCTGACGGCTTCTCTATCGACCTGTGGGCGATGCCGGTCCAGCGTCCTTACAACCCGAACGCACGCCGTATGGCTGAGATGGTCCAGGCTGACTGGGCGAAGATTGGCGTGAAAGCCAAAATCGTCACCTACGAGTGGGGTGAATACCTCAAGCGTGCCAAAGCTGGCGAACACCAGACCGTGATGATGGGCTGGACCGGTGATAATGGGGATCCAGACAACTTCTTCGCTACGCTGTTTAGCTGCGCGGCGGCCAAAGACGGTTCCAACTACTCACGCTGGTGCTACAAGCCGTTTGAAGATTTGATTCAGCCAGCCCGTGCTGAATCCGATCACAACAAACGCATTGCGCTCTATAAGCAGGCTCAGGTGGTCATGCACGATCAGGCGCCTGCGCTGATCATCGCGCACTCAACCGTGTATGAACCAGTGAGCAAGAAAGTGAGTGGTTATGTGGTTGATCCATTAGGCAAACATCACTTCGAAAACGTCGATATTCAGGAATAACCTTTCGGATCATCGCGGTCAGGGCCAGCGTTGCTGGCCCTCGGGCGACACCTTTGTTGCCCGTGTTCCGCCCTTTTTTTCCGGCTTGTTTTTATTGAAGCGCTTCTTGCGTCGCGTCCGGCTGCGCCGGTTGCGTGTTGTGAGCAATGTAGTCCCCGGCTAACGCGCGGGGAAATGACTGAGAATCCGGCTTATGCTGCAATTCATACTTCGACGTCTGGGCCTTGTCATCCCAACGTTTATCGGTATCACCCTTCTGACCTTTGCGTTCGTCCATTTGATTCCCGGCGATCCGGTGCTCATCATGGCAGGCGAACGCGGTATTTCGCCCGAGCGTCACGCTCAGCTGATGGCGCAGTTTGGCCTCGACCAGCCGATGTGGAAGCAGTACATCACCTATATCAACGGGGTGCTGCACGGCGATCTGGGGATTTCACTCAAGAGCCGTATCCCGGTGTGGGACGAGTTTGTTCCGCGCTTTAAAGCCACGCTGGAGTTGGGTATTTGCGCCATGCTGTTTGCCGTTGCCGTGGGGATTCCGGTCGGCGTGCTGGCGGCGGTTAAGCGCGGCTCCGTGTTTGATCACACCGCCGTCGGCATCTCGCTGACGGGTTATTCCATGCCCATTTTCTGGTGGGGCATCATGCTGATCATGCTGGTGTCCGTGCAGCTTAACTTAACGCCGGTGTCCGGCCGCGTCAGTGATGCGATCTTCCTGGACGACAGCCATCCGCTTACCGGCTTTATGCTGATCGATACCCTGCTGTGGGGCGAGCCCGGCGATTTTAAAGACGCGGTGATGCACATGATCCTGCCCGCCATCGTGCTGGGAACTATTCCGCTTGCGGTGATTGTCCGTATGACGCGTTCGGCGATGCTGGAAGTGTTGGGAGAAGACTATATCCGTACCGCACGCGCCAAAGGCTTAACGCGCATGCGCGTGATTGTGGTGCACGCGCTGCGTAACGCCATGCTGCCGGTGGTCACGGTGATCGGTTTGCAGGTAGGTACGCTGTTGGCTGGCGCCATCCTCACGGAGACCATCTTCTCCTGGCCGGGACTGGGCCGTTGGCTGATTGAAGCGCTGCAGCGCCGTGACTATCCGGTGGTGCAGGGCGGCGTGCTGCTGGTGGCGGTCATGATTATCGTGGTCAACCTGCTGGTTGATCTGCTGTATGGCGTGGTGAATCCGCGCATTCGTCATAAGAAATAAGGGGAAATCATGTCTGCTGTCGATCCCGCAAGCGTAAGCGCTGCACCCAAGCCGATGACCCCTCTGCAGGAATTCTGGCACTATTTTAAACGTAACAAAGGCGCGGTTATCGGCCTGGTTTACATCGTTGTGATGCTGCTGATTGCCATCTTTGCCGATCTTGTGGCCCCGCACGGCCCTGCGGAGCAGTTCCGCGACGCGCTGCTGCATCCGCCGGTCTGGCAAGAGGGCGGCAGCTGGAGCTATATCCTCGGCACTGATGACGTGGGCCGTGACATCCTGTCGCGCCTGATGTTTGGCGCCCGCTTGTCGCTGCTGGTGGGTTGTTTAGTGGTGGTGCTGTCGCTGATCCTCGGCATCGTTTTTGGCCTGATGGCCGGCTATCTCGGTGGCGCCGTGGATGCCACCATCATGCGTTTAGTGGACATCATGCTGGCGCTGCCAAGCCTGCTGTTGGCGCTGGTGCTGGTGGCGATCTTTGGTCCGTCTATTGTGAACGCCTCGCTGGCGCTGACCTTCGTGGCGCTGCCGCACTATATTCGCCTGACGCGCGCCGCCGTGCTGGTGGAAGTGAATCGCGACTACGTGACGGCATCCAGCGTCGCGGGCGCGGGCACGCTGCGTCAGATGTTCGTGAATATCCTGCCTAACTGCCTGGCACCGCTGATCGTGCAGGCGTCCTTAGGTTTCTCCAACGCCATTCTGGATATGGCGGCGTTGGGCTTTCTCGGTATGGGGGCGCAGCCGCCGACGCCGGAGTGGGGCACCATGCTCTCCGACGTGCTGCAATATGCGCAAAGTGCCTGGTGGGTTGTGACCTTCCCCGGATTGGTCATTCTTCTCACGGTTCTGGCATTTAACCTCATGGGCGATGGCTTACGTGATGCCCTTGACCCGAAACTCAAGCAGTAAAGAGGCACCGAGATGGCGTTATTAAATGTAGAAAAATTGTCGGTGCACTTCGGCGACGAAAAAGCACCGTTCCGTGCGGTGGACCGCATCAGTTATCGCGTTGAGCAGGGACAAGTGCTGGGTATCGTGGGCGAATCCGGCTCCGGTAAGTCGGTGAGTTCCCTGGCGTTGATGGGGCTGATTGATTATCCCGGTCGGGTGAAGGCGGAAAAACTGCTGTTCTCCGATCGCGACTTGCAAACCGTCTCTGAAAAAGAGCGCCGCCAGCTGGTGGGGGCGGAAGTGGCGATGATTTTCCAGGATCCCATGACCAGCCTGAACCCCTGCTATACCGTGGGCTTCCAGATCATGGAAGCGCTTAAGGTGCATCAGGGCGGTAACAAGCGTACGCGTCGTCAGCGTGCCATCGACCTGCTGGATCAGGTTGGTATTCCCGATCCGGCTTCGCGTCTGGATGTATATCCGCACCAGCTTTCGGGCGGCATGAGCCAGCGCGTGATGATCGCCATGGCCATCGCGTGCAAGCCCAAATTGCTGATTGCCGATGAACCTACCACGGCGCTGGACGTGACCATTCAGGCGCAAATCATCGAACTGCTGCTGGAGCTCCAAAAGCAGGAGAACATGGCGCTGATTCTGATCACGCACGATTTGGCGCTGGTCGCGGAAGCGGCACAGCACATCATTGTGATGTACGCCGGACAGGTGGTAGAGAGTGGCAAAGCGGTCGATATTTTTAAAGCGCCGCGCCATCCGTACACCCAAGCGCTGCTGCGTGCGCTGCCGGAGTTCGCGGTAGACAAGGCGCGACTGGCGTCGCTGCCGGGCGTGGTGCCGGGCAAATACGATCGTCCATCCGGCTGCTTACTCAATCCGCGCTGCCCCTACGTGACCGATCGCTGCCGTACTGAAGAGCCTGAACTGCGCGACATTCCAGGGCGTCAGTCTAAATGTCATTTCCCACTGGATGATGCCGGGAGACCCACCTATGAGTCTTGATACTACACAGCAGAATTACCTGCTGCAGGCGATTGACCTGAAAAAACACTACCCGGTGAAGAAAGGCCTGTTTGGCCAGGAGCGTCTGGTCAAAGCGCTGGATGGCGTCTCCTTTAACCTTGAGCGCGGTAAAACGCTGGCGGTGGTTGGCGAATCCGGCTGTGGTAAGTCCACCCTTGGCCGCCTGCTGACCATGATTGAAACGCCAACCGAAGGCCAGCTTTACTGGCACGGTCAGGATCTGCTCAAGCACGATCCCCAGGCGCAGAAGCTGCGTCGCCAGAAAATTCAGATCGTGTTTCAGAACCCCTACGGTTCACTGAATCCACGCAAGAAAATCAGCCAGATCCTGGAAGAGCCGCTGGTGATCAATACCACCTTAAGCAAAGCCGAACGCCGCGAAAAAACGCTGGAGATGATGGCGAAGGTGGGCCTGAAAACCGAGCATTACGATCGCTACCCGCACATGTTCTCGGGCGGACAGCGTCAGCGTATCGCGATTGCGCGCGGCCTGATGCTCGATCCGGACGTGCTGATTGCTGACGAACCGGTTTCTGCGCTCGATGTGTCGGTGCGGGCGCAGGTGCTTAATCTGATGATGGACTTGCAGCAGGACTTGGGCTTGTCCTATGTGTTTATTTCGCACGATCTCTCGGTGGTGGAGCACATTGCGGATGAAGTGATGGTGATGTATCTCGGTCGCTGCGTAGAAAAAGGCAGCAAAGAGGCGATCTTCAGCAATCCACGCCATCCGTATACGCAGGCGCTGCTGTCAGCCACGCCGCGCCTGAATCCGGACGACCGTCGCGAACGCATTAAACTCACGGGCGAGTTACCGAGTCCGTTGAATCCGCCGCCAGGCTGTGCGTTTAACGCGCGCTGCCGCCGTCGTTTCGGCACCTGCGTTCAGCTGCAGCCAAAATTGCAGCAGTACGGCGAACAGCAGATCGCCTGCTTTGCCGTGGATCAGGACGAAAACCAAGGATTGCCGACGCGCTAATCGGGCGTCAAACACAGCGAAAGGCTCCTGCGGGAGCCTTTTTTATTGCGATACGCTGAGGAAACCGCGATCTTCTCTCCTGTTGTATATTTCAAGAACGTCACGGCCATACGCTGCGTCCCCTGACGCACGGTTAATCAATAGGATGCTGCAATGAAGATGATGCGCTTCGGGTGTCAATGGATGCTCGGTTTCATGATGATGTGCATGAGTGCCCACGCGCTGGCGGACGGCTGGAGCAGCTATAAAAGCCGCTTTTTACAGCCGGACGGCCGCATTATTGATACCGCTAACCACAATGTCAGTCATACCGAAGGGCAGGGCTATGGGATGCTGCTGGCCGTCGCCAATCACGATCGTCCCACCTTTGATTTGCTGTGGCAGTGGACGCGCACGCATCTGCGTAATGCGGATAACGGGCTATTTTACTGGCGCTATACGCCAGAGGCTGCCGATCCCGTAGCGGATAAGAACAACGCTTCCGACGGCGATGTGCTGATTGCCTGGGCGCTGCAGCGTGCGGCACGGCAGTGGGGCGGAGAGTATCAGGCGGCCTCTGATGCGATTCAACGCGCCATCCTGGCGCATAACGTGACGACTTACGCCGGGTATCGGGTCATGCTGCCGGGTGCGCAGGGCTTCAATAAAACCGACTATGTGGTGCTCAATCCCTCCTATTTCCTGTTTGCCGCGTGGCAAGCGTTCGCCGAACACGGCCAGCCGCGCGAATGGAACCGGCTGATCGCAGATGGCATGGCGCTGCTGGGTAAAATGCAGTTCGGTAAAACCCATCTGCCGCTGGATTGGGTGGCACTGAACGCCGATGGCACGATTTCGCCGGCTGCCGACTATTCCAGCCGCTTCAGCTACGATGCGATTCGCGTGCCGCTGAATGTCTGGTGGTACGATCCGCGCAGCCCCCAGCTGGCACCGTTCCAGCAGCTGTGGCAGGGATATGGCCGTGACAACACGCCCGCCTGGTTTGATGTGCTCAAGAACACGGTTGCGCCCTATCCGCTGAGCGGGGGATTGCTGGCGGTCAGGGATCTGGTGTTGAGTGAGAGCGGGTATCTCAGCGATCGCCTGACGCCGGATCAGGACTATTTTTCCGCCAGCCTGCAGTTGCTGACGTGGATGGCGTATCAGGAAAATTAGCCGCAGGGCGGCACGGTGCTTTTGCCACGGGCTGTGGCGGAGCGTTTGCCGCAGGCAGCGGTTCGGTGCCTCTTTCGTTCGCCAATGGCACTGGCAGATGCTTTTGCCGCAGGCAGCGGCAGGGTGCCTCTTTCGTTCGCCAATTGCACTGGCAGGTGCCTTTGCCGCGCTGCGGCGACCGAGCAGAGGGCGCCAGGCCGCGCCCTCTGCACTCCCCGGCCCTGCGCCAGCCCCGCTCGCCGCTGCGCGGTGCCTTCACTCCCTCAGCCTTCCTGACGGACCGGCGTCGATTCGCTCCTGCTCAACGCCGCCTCTCGCGGCATCCATGCCGCTCGCCCTGGAAGCCTTCAGTCGTTCAGCGAGTGGGGATGGCGCTACCAAACCTCGCTGTAGGTCTTTTATGTTTTTCGCAGCCGCCGCGTGGCGGTAAGATTTTTTAAGGTGCATTCATACCGCGCGGCGTTAAGCAAAACCCTTCTTTCGTGTTATTTCGCCTTTTAAGGTCACTGCGTGGCGGTAAGATTTTTAAGGTGCATCCAGGCGGAGCTGCTTTAAGCAAAATCTTTCTTTCGCGTTTTTAAGTCTTTTGAGGTTATTGGGTGGGTGAAAGACTTTTAAGTCACATCCTGAACGCGCGGTGTTAACCAGAAGCCATTTCTGTCTTGAATCTTCTGTCTTTTTCAGCCAGCCACTGTCTTCGCAGAACGGCTTACAGCCGACCAGACAATACCTGGGCAAAAACAAGAAAAGACTCTTACAGGCGGCGGTGTTGAGCGCCATCCGGAGCGCCGAATGGAGCGTGACGGCCAGGACGAAGCGGCATGGATGCCGCTGAGAGAGCGGAATGAGCCAGGGATGGCGAATCCGCGCGGTCCGTGAGGCTGGCGCGGCGGAGTGAGGGAACAGCGCAGGCTGGCGCAGGGCGCGGATTGCAAAGGGCCGCGCCCTCGGCCCTTTGCCCGTACGCCGCAGCGGGGCGGCTGCAACTCCCGCAGGGTTAGCGGGCGGAACCCGCTCATAGCCATGCCGGCATAGCGGGCCGGACCCCGCTCAGAATCGGCCCTTTGCCCGTACGCCGCAGCGGGGCGGATGAAACTGCCTTGCGGTTAGCGGGCGGAACCCGCTCAGGGTTCAGTAAAGACCGGCACAGCGGGCCGGACCCCGCTCAGGGTCAAGCCAGCGCAGCAGCCAACGCGCGAGCTCGCGCAAAATAAAACCGGCATAGCGGGCCGGAACCCGCTCACAAATCACCGGCATAGCGGGCCGGACCCCGCTCACAAATCACCGGCTCTGCGGGCCGGACTCCCGCAGCGAACGGCCAGCGCCCTGGCCCACGCTCTTTATTTAAAATTCGCGTAGGGCTCCAGCGGCTGCGGCGGCATATCCAGATCGCCTTCCCATCCGGCCATCGAATAACGCAGGTAAAGCAAGCCGTGGCTTGGGGTGTAATCCTTCGCCTGCTGAATATCCATGGCCAGCCCGACAGACCAGTGCGCGGTGACGCGACGCTCGATCAGCGCTTGCAGGGTATAGCCGAAACCGCGACCGGAACTGCTGGATGACGTGGGATTCGACGCCAGCGTAAAGCCCGGATTCACCGGATAGCGCTGCTGGCCCTGCGTATGGGACTGCGACCAGGAGAGCGAACCGCCGAGGTCGAATGACCAATTTTCGGTGCGCTGGCGGTAGGTCACCGGCACGGAGAGCGACAGGTAGCGCTGCGGACTGTAATAACCGCCTTGGCCAAAGGTGTAGTCGCTTAAATCTTTTTGGTAATGCCACAGCATGCTGTTGAGGCCCACGGTGGCGCGGCGGTTATCCTCGTTGAGCAGCTTGTAGTAATAGCCCGCCATCAGCCGTTCACGGCTGTTATCCGCCACGTTTTCGCCGGTGATTTGATGCGCGCTGATATCGGCCCAGACGCCGTGCGCGCCGCCGGTATCGTAACTCAGGCCAATTGCGCCGCCGGTTGCGACCACGCCGCCCCAGGTCTTACCGCCGTTTGCTGACGGATCGCGCGCGCCTGCGTAGGCCAGCAGCGAGCTGGAGATGGGGCGCCGTGAAGCGCTAAGCGTGACGCCAACATCGCGCACATCCGTTTTCCAACTCACGCCGCCGACCCAGTTTGTGACGGTAAAACCCAGCGGCGTGGTGCCGATATCACCCGACCAGCGGCTATTTTGCCAGCCTGCACCCAGCGCGATCCCTTGCTGGCGCTGGGTGAGATCGCGGCTGCATCCGCCCGAATTGGCATCGTTACAGCTGCCAAACTGCGCGGTGTTGCCGCCGTCCGTGGTGGCGAAGGTGCCCGCTGACAGCTGAACGCGATCGAGGCGCACAAAGCTGCGTCCATCGGCCAGCGGCGTTTCGGCCTGCAGCATCGTGGTGTGGGCGGTAAAATCAGAGGTGCCGCCGGTGCCTTTGTTACGCGAGTAATCCTGCTCCAGCGTCAGCGTGGTGTCCTGCTGGCGATAGAGATCGGCGGCGTCGCTGCGGATGCTGCGTTTGAGCCAGTCATCGGCGATGTCATTGCGCGTTAGACGCGTGTAGCTGTCGTTGTCCGTGGGTGCCGTGCGGCTGATGCCGCTGGCCGCCATGGCGTCGGCATAATCTTGCCGCGCCGCGTCCGGCTGCTGGCGCTGGGTTTCCAGCCTGGCGGCATCGCGGAATACCAGCGCCTTGCCCTGTGAAGGCGGCTCTGCGGCGGCGCGACGCTTGAGCGTGTCAAACAGCTGCTGCGCCTGTGCGCGTTCGCCGCTGTTTTGCCACGCCAGCGCTACGCGGCGGCCACTGTTGAGGCTTTGCTGTGCCACCGCGGCGGGCAGTGTTTCCAGCGCCTGGCGCGCCTCGGCAAGACGCTGCAGGGCAATCAACGCCTCGATGCGCCCCAGCGCTGCGTCGGCATCTTGCGCATCCTGTTGCAGCACGTGTTGATACCCGGCCAACGCCGCGGAGGCGTCACCGCGCGCCAGTGCCCAATCGGCCAGCGTGATATCGCGCCGTGGTGACGGCGGCTGCTGCTGTAGCAGGGCCACGGCGGCGGCCTCGTTGCCTTGTTCGCGCAGGGCATCCGCGCGGGCAAAGACTTTGTCTGCGCTTAAGCGCTGCGCCAGGGCGCGCATGTCGGCATCCCAGCGCGCGTCGGGTAGACGATGGAGGACTGCCAGCGCGTCGTCATTACGATCGCCCGACGCCAGCCACAGCGCCCAGGCGTAAAATGCCGCCGGATCCTGCGGATGTCGATCCGCCATGGTTTGCAGGGTTTGCGCGCCCTGGGCTTCTGCGCCGCTGTTACGCAGCGCCCCCGCCAGACGATAAGCCAGCCAGATATCATCGGGCGTGGCTTGCGCGGCCTGGCGGTATTTCTCCACGGCTTGCGGCCACAGGCCCTGCTGGGCCAGCGCATCGGCCTCGGCCAGCAGCGCGCTGACGCGCATATCGCTGAGCCGACGCTGGGCGGTGCTGTTGTCGGGCTCCAGGCGCAGCGCCTGTTGCCACCAGCGCGCTGCCTCGGCGCTGTTGTGACGCGCCTGCGCCACATCGCCCAAGCCAATTAGCGCCCAACTATCACGATTATCGAGCGCCTGCGCGCGTCGGTATTGCTGCTCCGCACCCGCCGCATCGCCTTTTTTCAAGGCTTCGTCGCCCGCATTAATCGCGAGCCAGTAGCGATTGGTTTGCAGCAGCGACTGCCACTTGCCGACCTGCGTACTGGCCTGTCCGGCCTGGATGGCCTTTTCCAGCCAGCTGACAGCCGCCGCACGGTTATTCGCGCGCGCCTGCGCCTGGCCCATTGCGCCCATTAATTCGGCATCGTTGGGGTTATCTTTGAGCGCGGCGTTCAAGCTGGCAATTGCCTCTGCGCCGCCGCCGGCATCCACCAGCGACAGGCCGCGCATACGCGCCTGATACGCCGGGTCGGCGAGCAGTTTTTGCTGGCGCGCCAGCTCATCCTGACCGCGCGTCTGCGGATCGCCGCTGGTGAAGACCTGCAGGTAGCGCTGAAGGCTCGCAACGCTGCTGGCGCTAACCGGCTGATTTTGTATCTGCTGGAGCCACAGCTCGGCAGCCGCGTCACGGCCGCCGTCGCGGTTCGCCAGCTGGCGCAGCTGCGTTACGGCGGCGTCAGGCTGATTGTTGTCGAAGGCCATGCGCGCCAGCTGCAGCTCAACGCCAATGTTGCCCGGATAGCGCTGCTCCAGCGCCTGAAGCTGCTGATAGGCGAGAGGCTGCTGGCCCGGCAGACGCGCCACCAGCCGCCAGTATTCCAGGGCGCTGTTAACGTCCGGGAATACGCCATTGAACAGCGCGTCCCACGCCGCTTTGGCCTCCACGACGTGTCCGGCGGTGGCCAGCAGGCGCGCCTCCTGCAGCTGCTGGCGTCCCGCATCGCTTGTCAGGCGCAGCGCCGTCTCCGATTCACGCGTGGCGGCATCCTCGGGCGCTGCCTGTTTCAGTTTCGCCAACAGCGATTGCGCGCGCGCCACGTCGCCCTGGCGCAGCGCCATACGAATCTGTGCCGCCTGCACCTGAGGGTTATCCGGGTCCATCTTTTCCAGCCGATAGAGCGACTGCTGCACCAGGTCATATTTGTTGGTGGATTCACCGGTACGAACCTGCATCAGCAGCCACGCCACCGGTGACACCTGCGGCGCGGGCTCAGCGGCAAGGGCGATCGGCAGCCCCATCAGGCTGCTGCCCAGTGCCATGCCCATCCGCAACGCGCGTAGCTTATTCATCGTCATCCTGCCCGGCGAGACGACGGCGCGTCACGATGCGCATCAGACGCCAGGTCATCAGGGCAAACAGAATCACCACCGCGACGGCAAACAGCGCCAGCCACACCGGATGCGTCGCCAGCAGGGTCCATACGCGCTCCCACCACGGCAGATGCCCAACGTAATACGTGTCGCCCACGCGCACGCTGCTGACGCCGGATTCGCGCACAACGGAGACCGCACCGAAGATCGCGGCGCGTTTACCGCTGTCAAGCATGGCCGCGTTCAGCAGATCCCAGCCGCGCGGGCTGTCAGCCATCAGCGCAATCACACTGCGCTGATCGTGGAACGGTGACTGGAAGCCCACCATTGCCCCGATGGGGCCGCGCGAACTGATGCCGGTTTGACTGGCCACCGCCCCATCGCGGCTGCCCTCGGTAGGCATAGATGCTGCGACGGCGCGGGTCGGCGTATTAAGCCAGCTGCGCGTGCCTTCAATCAGCAGATTAAGGCGGCTATCGTCACGCAGGGCATCCGGCAGGCGGCCAATCATCAGCAGATCGGCATCGCTGTTTTTGGCTTGATTCCAGTCGTCGCTCACCTGCACGCGCAGCGCCGGGTAGCCGGTTTGTGCGCCGATGGTGCCCAGCGTATTTAGCAGCGTGCTGACTTCACCGCTGTTGGGGTTCGGCTGCACCAGCACCAGCGTCTGGGCGAGATCGGCGTAGCGGCTATAGGGAAAGCCCGCGTTGGCGAAGGCGTTGAGCGACGGCATCTCGATATAGTGGCGATAGCCAGAGAAATCGATGCTGGAATTTTCGTCGATCACCGCATGGTGGTTTACCGGCGTAACCGTTTCGCAGCGCCCGTCGGCGGTGCCGCCGATAAAGGTGTTGGCGTAGTCAAAGTCAAAGCGCAGCTGGTTCACCGCGCCGAGGCGCAGCGCCGGAATCGTCAATTCGCGGCTGCTGTCCTGCACGCTTTGCAACAGGGGAATGCGCATCAGCTGCTGCCCGACGGTACTTTTTGACGTCAGCGGATAGTCCTGCAGGAACTGATTATTCAGGTAAACCGCCAGGCGCGAACCGTCCGCCTGATTGGGCGAGGTGTAGCGATAGCTCAGATCCATATCGATGCCGCGCGCGCGCACCAGGAACAGATCGGGCGGCAGGTTCATGGTGATGCTAAGCGGATTAAGTTGTACGCCGTCGGCCTGCAGTTGGTTTTGATATTGCGTCAGTTCGCCAAAGCGCGTGCGGCGATCGGTGCGAACCCAGTTTGGTGCATCGTAAGGCTGACGCGCCGCCAGCTGTTTCACGCTGTCCACGGTGGCGGTATCGCCGCGCAGCAGCAGTTCGCCTTGGGCAATGCCCTGCACGGCGGTGAGCAGATCGTTGTCATCGCGGCCGAGCACCAGCAGCATTTTCTCATACGGATTGTCTGGCTGGCTGACCATCTCAATCGTCGGTTTCTCTACCGGCGGCAGCGTTTTAAGAAAGTCCGGGCGATGGTCGTTGGTGGCAAACACCACTGCATGCTGGCCGGTGGGCAGCTGGTTGAACAGCACCGGGAAGGTCTGTCCGCGCCACTGCGCTTTGCTGCCGAACCACGAGGCCAGAATACCGGCGGCGCGCTGCTGTTGCAGGCTTGGTGGTTGGCTAAACACCATCGGCAGCTGCAAAGGACGGTTGTCACGCGCGTCAAAGAACGGCTCCGGGAAGTGTGACAGATCGTTTTTCAGCGGCAGCTTTTGCAAGGTCAAATCGAGCGCGCTCTGTTTGCCGATGTCCAGCCAGATGGTGGTATTGGCCGGATTTTCACAGACATTGGCGTAGTGGCCCACCAGCTCCAGCCGCACGCGGTTGAAGTCGCTGATGAAGCGGGGATCCAGCGTGAGCTCAGTTTGGTTCTCTTTGCCTAACTGATCGGCGGTGATCGTCACCAGACCCACCAGCTCATCGTTGAGGTACACCTTAAGCTGAGAAAGCGTAGGCAACAGCGCCGGGGAAGGGCGATAGTTCAGCGTGAGCTGCGCGCGGGTGACCACCTCGTCACTGCGCACGGCAAACTCAATTTGATTGGTGTTTTGCGTGCCGCGCAGCGTCATGCTGCCAGGCGGCGGGGCAACCTGCGCAAACGGCAGCTGGCTGTCGCGCAGGGGAGCCGAATTGTCGAGCGGTTGACTGGCCGCCGGCTGCGCGGTCTGCGCGTCGGAGCGCATCGCATCGGGCGTCAGGGAGGGCAGCGCGGCTTGGACCAGCGTTGTGGTGCCCAGCAGCAGGGCAGTGAACCAGCTCAATTTTCTTGTCATGGTCATATCATCAATTTATGAAAAATCGGTTTTAGGCTCGGCAGGCTGTCGCGTCACGCCCTTGGGCAATAAGCTGGCCAGCCAGCCCGAAAACGCCGTCAGTCCGCGGAACAGCTTGCGCAGCGGGGCCGGGCCATATTCAGCGAGGCGCAGATAACCTTTAAATCCCAGCACCATAATGTCGGCGAGGCTCTGCACCGGTTTGTCTTCCGGGAAGCCGTCCTGCCACAGCGCCCACGTATCGGCGCGGGCAAAGGTGCACTGGATAAATTCAATGTGCTGGCTTGTGGTGAGCTGGTGTAAGCGGATCCCGGCGCGGCGGCCAAATACGCGTTGAACCTGACACGGGAAGCTGAATTCCTGCTGACCGCGCCGGAGCAGCAACCAAACGGACTCATTCTCTTTCAGCGCACCGGCTTCACGCAGCTCGACGCCCACGCCACCGTCGGAGTAGTCACGCAGCGTGCACGGCACCATATGACCATCCTGACGCGCCAGCGCCGCAGGCATAGCGATTTCCACGCGATGCGCCTCACGAATTTGCCGCGCTTCCACCGAAACCGCCACGGCGCCGCCGAGGATGATCATGTTGTAAATCACCCAAACCAAACTGACCCAGATCGTCAGGATTTCATTGGCAGGCCCATAAGCCATGCGCCAGAACGCCATAATGACGCCTGCGACATTAAGCAGGACCAGCATCATGTAGGGCTTGGTGATGACCCAATCGAGATGGCGCGCCTCGACCAAACCGCCTTTGGCGGTGACGTTGAATTTGCCTTTGTGCGGATTAAACAGCGCCACCGTGGTGGGCCGTGCGATGTACCACGCCAGCACGGTCTCATATACCTCACTCCAGAACGAGTGGCGCCAGCGCCCCTGAATGCGGGAGTTGGTCATGCTGGTGTGCAGCATGTGGGGCAGCACGTAGATGGCGATCGCCAGCGCGGGCGCGTAAATGATGTACGCGTGAAACAGCAGAAACGCCAACGGCGCCAGCAAAAAGATCAGTCGCGGAATACCGGCAAGGAAGTGCAACATGGCGTTGGCGTAGCAGAGGCGCTGAACCAGCTTAAGCCCTTTGCCAAACAGCGGGTTGTCCAACCGGAAGATTTGCACCATGCCGCGCGCCCAGCGAATACGCTGACCAATGTGCGCGGATAAACTTTCGGTTGCCAGCCCTGCCGCCTGTGGAATGCGAATATAGGCGGAGGTATAGCCTTTGCGGTGCAGGCGCAGCGAGGTGTGCGCATCTTCCGTAACGGTTTCAACCGCAATACCCCCGATTTCATCGATGGCCGTGCGGCGCAAGATGGCGCAGGAGCCGCAGAAGAAGGCCGCATCCCACGTGTCGTTACCGTCCTGCACCAGGCCGTAGAACAGTGAACCCTCATTGGGCGTTTGACGGAAGCGGCCAAGGTTGCGCTCAAACGGATCGGGCGAGAAAAAGTGGTGCGGCGTTTGCAGCATCGCCAGGCGTGGGTCTTTCAGGAACCAGCCCATGGTCAACTGCAGGAAGGAGCGCGTTGGCACATGGTCGCAGTCAAAAATGGCGACAAATTCACTGCGGCAGACGCTTTTCAGCGCGTGGTTGATGTTGCCCGCTTTGGCATGTTCATGCGTAGCACGTACGACATAATGCACGCCCACGCTGGCGGCAAACTCGCGGAAGGCATCGCGGGTGCCGTCGTCGAGAATATATATGTTGATCTTGTCCCGCGGCCAGTCGATACCCAGCGCGGCATAGACGGTGGGTTTTACCACGCTCATGGGCTCGTTGTAGGTTGGGATCAGAATATCCACCGTAGGCCATGTGGTGATCTCGGGCGGCATGGAGACTGGCTGGCGATTCAGCGGCCAAAGCGTCTGGAAATAGCCCAGCACTAATACGGTCCACGCATAGGTTTCGGCGCCAATGAGCAGCAGGCCAAAGATCAGGCTCAGCGGATCGTCCCAGTTCAGCGTTTCGGTATAGCGCCACCACAGGTAGCGGCACGAGACGGTGAGCGACAGCACAATCAGCATCATGGTGGAGAAGCGGCCCGGTACGCGACGCACCAGCATCGCCAGGCCCCACAGCAGCAGCACAAACACAAATTGCGTCGCAATGGTAAACGGCTGTGATACACACAGCAGCGCGAGCAGGGCGGTGAACAGCGACACCACAATAAACCCCGCCTGACGCACGCGGCGCGGCAGACGCTGCAGCTGGCGTTCTGCCCGTTCGGGCACGCCGGTATGGAGAATGCGATCGGGGAGCTTACCAAGCCACTGGTTAAACCACTGGCGCCAGCGGAACAGTGGGCCAAAGGCGTTCAGGCGTTGGCGCTCGCTGCGCGGGCTGGCGTCGAGCGGCAGCACCAGCATTAACCACAGCGTTTGCAGCGTATAGCGCAGGGGGTCCAGCGGACGCGGGCGCAGCGGCGAAATGTGCGGATAATAGCGCGCACGCTGCTGCAAAATACGCTGCCAGGCGGGCGTCTCCAACCGCAACAGCGTCCAGGCCAAAACGCACCACAGCAAGTGGAGCGCGGTGGTCAGGCGTCCAGCCCCGTGCTGACGCGCGCCGTGGGCGCGCTGCTGCAACGCCTGCCACGCCTGCGGCATCAGCAACCAGCGAAGCGGATTCACGCCGCACCTCCGGCGACGTTTAACATCAGCCAGTTCGCGAGGGTGTTGATCTCTTCGCTGACCAGCGCGTGCGGACGGTATTCGCCTACCGGCTGTTTCATCATGGGCGCTTCGGCCAATGCTTCGTCGCGATGAATCACCTGCGGAATAAGGTTTTTCAGCGCACGCAGCCAGAATTGATGCAGATCCTGCTGCAGCTGACTGTTGGCATTGAACTGGTTAATCAGGAACAGCGTATTCGACGCAAAGCGGGCGTGCTGCAGGCGCAGCTGGCAGTTGGCATCCAGCGTCAATAATTGCAGCAGGCGATCCACGGCGGGCAGGAACGCCTGCTGCCACGGCAAGAGATCCGCCGGAAGGTCGAGAATCACCCACTGATACTGTTTTTTCAGCGCCGGAAGTGCCTGGAGTAGCGATGTGGCGGCGCGTTCGTCAACAGTGGACATACTTAACGATGATTGATGACTGAGCGTGCCGAACGGCAAAAAATCGAGTCCCGGTAGATAGCGCTGCGCGGCTTGTTGCCACGGCTGCTGGCTGAGCTGCGCAGTAGCCCAGCCGTGCGGTGAGCTCAGCGGCAGGTTAAAGTGTGCAGCGAGTTGATTTGCAGGGGAAAGATCGATCAACAGCACCGATTCCTGCAGCGCGTTGAACGCCCAGCCCAATGCCGCGCTCAGGGATGTCGCACCGGCACCGCCGCGCAAACCCTGCAGGGCAATAACGGCCATTAACGTTCACTCTCCTGCTGGTGCTGTATTTCTTGCAGGAGTGGCCAGCGCGATAACAGGCGCTGTAAGCGTTCTTCGCGCGCGATATCAATATAGTGAAACGCCTTGATAGAAAAGGCTTCGCTCAGCGCGCTAATGTCATCCTGATCTTCACTGGGCGCAGCGATCAGCGAAAAGGCATTTTCGGTTTTCATTACGTTATGCCACCAAAAAACTGCAACGGGAATGAGGGTTGTCGCTGTTACACGTTTAACCCCGATGAAATGCTGCCACTATGCAGAAATCAAAATGATTTGAGACAGCACAGGTTTTATTTATTTCAGCAGTTCCAATTAACGCCGTCTATATTAAACTAGCCTGGACGGTAAAGAACGCGAATCCTTTATGAAAAATATCTATGCGCTCGGCTTGCAACAGGTTCAGCAGGAATTAATCAGCCTGCAAACGCCAGGCTTTTATTGGCTGTCTATCCAGCGTCCAGAGGATGCGCGCGTCCTGCTGCGTCAGGTCATTAGCCATCAAAAACAGGCCACACTCGTGAGCGCCGCGGAACGGCCGCAGCAGCTGTTAACGCCCGATCCATCCAGCGGACCGTCGCGCATCCCTCTCTATTCCCTGCCCGCAAATAAAAGCAGCCTGCATCATTTTGAACGCGACTTTGCGCGCGTAATGACGCCGCGTAACGGCTTAGTGATTTTTAACAGCGATGCCGAGTTGTGGAGTAAATTATCGCAGGATGAGCTGACCAAGTGGATTAAAGGTATGCGGCGTTTGTTATTAAAAAAACAAATGACGCTGCTAATGATAACGTCAGGAACAGCAATAATTCACTTGCGTAATCATCTTCAACGTTATTTTCGTCAGCTTGACGGCGTGGCACATTTAGATTTCCAGCAGGACAGTTGGCAATATCGAATTAACTGGTGGTACGCTGCCGACAAATTGCTCGCTGACCGCGCGCTGCGGCTAAGCTGCGCGGAGGAACAATTTAGCGCCATCTTTGAAGCCGAGCAGAGTACACCGCTGAGCCTTAACGACGAAACGCACTTCCTTGCACAGGCCGATGTGCTGGAGGGCGCGCCCCCCCTCTCCAGCCAGTGGCAACTGTTTAGCGATAATGAAGCAGTGTTTGCGCGTGCGCAGCAGGCCAATGCCGCCACCGTCATCTTTACGCTGGCCCATAATCAAAATATCAGCGCTCTGGCGAACATGGTCCACAGTTTGCGCCGCTCACGTGGCAATGCGCTGAAAATCGTTATTCGCGAAAAAAATACCAGTCTTCGCTACAGCGATGAACGACTGCTGCTGGCCTGTGGGGTCAATGCGATTGTTCCAACGGCGGCCAGCCTCTCACGCATGCTTACCATGCTCGAAGGGCTTCAGGGGCAGCAATTTGCGCGGCACGTGCCCGCCAATCTGTCGGCGCTGATTGAGGCGATGCAGCCGCTGCAAGAGAAAGGGTATCTGCCGGTGGCCGCGTTCTGTGGTGCAGTGCAGCAGTTAATGAACAACACGCTGCTGCCAGAAAATGACAAGGGCTTGCTGGTGGCGCTGCGCCCGGTGCCACAGTTGAAAGCGGTGCAGATCCTCACGCTGTGTAAACCACGTCGCTACGGCGATTTGGTCACGCAAATCAACGATCGCATCTATCTGTTCCTCTCGTCGTGCCGCTTCAACGATTTGAACATTGCGCTTAAATCGATTTTTTCGCTGCCGCACGACGAGCTGTTTAGTAATCGCATCGTCTGGTTTGAAGACAACCAGATTCTGGCCGAGGTGCAGAACATTCGACAGCTGACGCCAATTACGCAGCGTGAGGCGGCTGTTGAATCTGAGCCGGCCAGGCTTTCCCCGGTCACTGCGCCAGCCGAGCGCGAGGCGCGAACGCCGCAGCCTGTGACCCTTAATCTTGATGGAGCTCGCCACGAATGACGCTAATGGATTGGGTGCAGGTGGCGATCCTGCTGATGCTCATTTTACTGTTTCTGAAATCCTGGTTTGTGCGCTGGTTACCCAACAGCAGCAGTAGCCTGCTGCTGCGTTTGCTGCCGACGCGTGCGCTGAAATCAGAAGGGCAGTGGCAACGTCAAACAGCTAAAACGGATAATAAAGCCCCATGAGTCAATCTACTCCTCCAACGCTGAACGGTTCATTGTGGCGCGGTCTCGGCGGCTGGAACCTTTACTTCCTGATCAAATTTGCCCTGCTGTGGTACGGCTACCTTAACTTTCATGCGCTGAGTAACCTTGTGTTTCTGGCGTGGCTGCTGCTGCCGCTGCCGTCATACCGCCTGCACCGCCTGCGCCACTGGCTTTCGCTGCCGATTGGCTTCGCACTGTTTTGGCACGACACTTGGCTGCCGGGCCTCAACTCCATCATGAGCCAGGGCAGCCAGGTCGCGGGATTTTCACCGGCTTATCTGCTGGATCTCACGGCGCGCTTTATTAACTGGCAGATGATTGGTGCAGGCTTCGTGCTGCTGGTGATCTACCTGTTTGTGTCACAGTGGATCCGCGTTACCGTGCTGGTTTCGCTGGCGCTGATCTGGCTAAACGTGTTGACGATTGCCGGCCCGTCGATGAGCCTGCTGCCGGAAAAAGCCGCCACGCCGCAGGTTGCGCTCACCAATAAACCGGCGGCCAGCAGCGTGCCGGAGGGGCTCGATCAATCTGCTCCGCCCACCAGCGCCAATCTCACTGCCTGGCTCAATCGCTTTTATGACAGCGAGCGCAAGCGCGTTACGCACTTCCCCGAAGCACTGCCCGCGGATTCGCAGCCGTTTGATATTTTAGTCATCAATATCTGCTCGCTCTCCTGGTCCGATATGGATGTGGCCCAGCTGCGCAATCATCCGCTGTGGCAGCACTTTGATATTATGTTGAATAACTACAATTCGGCGACGGGCTACAGCGGACCGGCGGGCATTCGCCTGCTGCGCGCCAGCTGCGGCCAAACGTCGCACAGCGATTTGTACAAGCCCACGGATGCGCAATGCTATCTGTTTGATAACCTGGCGAAACTGGGCTTCAAGCAAGAGCTGATGATGGATCACACCGGGGTGTTTGGTAACTACCTAAAAGAGTTGCGCGAAGACGGCAATATGCAGGCGCCGCTGATGTCTCAGGCCGGTATTGCACCCGAACTGACCTCGTTTGATGGGTCGCCGGTGTTTAATGATGGGCAACTGATGCAGCGCTGGCTCGACGATCGCAGCAAAAGCAGCGATGCGCGCAGTGCCACCTTCTATAACCTGATTCCGCTGCACGACGGCACCCGAGAACTGGGCAAAACCGGCACCGCAGAGTGGCAGCCACGCGCAAAAGTCTTGTTTGATCAGCTGGATACTTTCCTGACTAATCTCGATAAATCGGGACGTCGCGTGATGGTGCTGGTGGTGCCGGAGCACGGCGCGGCGCTGCAGGGTGATAAAATGCAGATGTCCGGTTTGCGCGATATCCCCAGCCCGAACATTACGCACGTGCCGGTCGGCATTAAGTTTGTGGGCATGAAAGCGCCGCATCAGGGACAGCCGCTGACGATTGATACGCCGACCAGCCTGCAGGCGCTGTCGGAGTTGATCTCACGCGTGGTTGATGGTCAGGTATTCAACGCCCCGAACGTCAATATGGCGGTGCTGACCGACAAGCTGCCGCAAACGCCTGTGGTGTCAGAAAACGACAACGCCGTGGTGATGATGTATCAGGGTAAACCCTGGATACGCCTGAACGGCGGCGATTGGGTCGCCTACCCGCAATAATGCCTTTTGGCGCGCGGCGGCCTCGCGGGTCGCCGCGCGCCGCGCCTCTCATTCTCGTGTCAGGGATTATCTTGCGCGAACCCGCTATTTTCGACTTTATCCTGACGCCAAAAAAGTGTGATCTGGGATATACTTGCTGCGATTTTCATCGAACAGGTTACTGAGCCAGGAGAGGTTGAATTGCGCGTTAGTCGTTCGTTAACGATAAAGCAGATGGCCACGGTTTCCGCTGTTGCGCTGATTACCATCAGCGTATTTATCGTCATCCAGCTTTTTCACTTTGTGCAGCAGCGCAGAATCGACTACGCCCAGCAAATGGAGAATATCGCGCATACCGTGCGCCAGCCGCTCTCTGAAGCGGTGCTGAAAGCCGATATTCCGCAGGCCGAACATATCCTGAATACCCTGAAACCGGCCGGTATATTATCGCGCGCGGATGTGGTGCTACCGAACGCCTTTCAGGCGCTGCACGCCGACTTCGTGCCGGAAAAATCGGTGCCACGCCTGGTCGCGCGTCTGTTTGAGCTGCCAGTGCAAATTACCTTGCCGCTCTACTCGGTGGAGCATCGCGGCTTGCCCAAGCCCATCGCGTATTTGGTGCTGCAGGCGGACTCGTCACGCGTTTACCAGTTCCTGCTCAGCACCTTGTCCACGATGATCACTACCTATTTGCTGCTGGCGCTGATTTTGTCAGTCGCGATCAGCTGGTGCATTAATCGATTAATTGTGCATCCGCTGCGCCATGTGTCACGCGAGTTGCAGGCGCTGCCGCCGTCCACCATTTTGACGCACAAACTCACGCTGCCGCCCAATCACCGTGATGACGAAATCGGCATGCTGATCCGCAGTTACAACCGTAATCAGCAGGTGCTGGAGTCGATTCATGATGAGATGAGCCGCATGACCACGCACTTTGCCGTCACCGATCTGCCCAACCGCGCGCTGTTTTTGGCGCTGCTTGATCAGCATATCCGTCATCAGCATCGCCAGCCGTGGGGAGTGATGGTGATTCGCATTGAGACGCTTCAGGAAGGCAATGGCGTGTTAAGCGACGATCAGCGCGATACGCTGATGCTGACGCTGGTCGAGAAAATTCGCAGTACCGTGGACGACCACACGCTGCTTGCGCAGACCGGGCCAAGCGATTTTGCGCTGTTAATGAAGCGTGCGCACACGCCTTTCCGCGCCCTGCGGCTGGCGCGTAACCTGATGCTGCGCATCAATCAGCCGGTGACGCTGCATCAGCTGCAGCTGCGTCCCAATGCCAGCATGGGCCTGGCGCTGTACGACAGCGACGCGATCGGCGCCAGCGAACAGTTGGACCGCGCGACCTCGGCGATGATGTCGGCGCGTCATCAGGGCAAGAACCAGATTCTGTTTTTCGATCCGCAGCTGACCGAGCGCGCGCAGAAGCGCCTCACCCAAGAGCACGACATTTTGCAAGGCTTGCAAGACGGCCAGTTTGCCCTGTTTCTACAGCCGCAAATCAATATGCAGACCGGCGAGCTGGCCGGCGCGGAAGCGCTGCTGCGCATGCGCATGCCGGATGGCAGCTATGGCTTATCGGAAGAGTTTATCGCCAGCGCGGAAGAGATCGGCGTGATTGCCGCGATTGGCCGCTGGGTGTTTGAAGAAGCGTGTCGCATTCTCGCTGCGTGGCAGAAGCAGGGCATCACCTTGCCGCTCAGCGTCAATATCTCGGCGGTGCAGCTGCGTGACGTCAGTATGGTCAGCCATTTACAAGGCTTGCTTGCGCTGCACGGCATTGCGCGCGGCAGTTTGGTACTGGAAATTACGGAAACGGCGCAAATTGGTGACGCGGAGCAGGCTATGTCGCTGTTGCGTTCGCTGCAGCAAACGGGCGTGTCCGTGGCGCTCGACGATTTCGGCATGGGGTATTCCAATCTTAACTATTTGCACCAGTTTAAAGCGCTGCCGGTAGACAAGCTAAAGATGGATCGCAGTTTTGTCGCTGCACTGCCGAACGACGACACCATGGTGCGCATCGTGGCGGCCATCGCCGATATTCTTCATTTAGAAGTGATTGCCGAAGGGGTGGAAACCGCAGAGCAGCGCGACTGGCTACTGGCGCGCGGCATCACCCTTGGCCAAGGCTATTTGTATGCGGAGGCGCTCCCACTGTCTGCCTTTATTCCCCGCTGGTTAGAGAAGCCGTCACACCCTGAATAGTTGCGTGATTTATTGATTTTTCTAATGAATTTTTGGCTGCGCGTAAAGCTGAAGCGTTTCAGTTCATACTTAGAGTTTTGTAACTTTTGTAAGGAATGTAAGGGGATACTAATCCTGTTAACAGGGTGTTATTTTTCGGCAATCGGTAAGGTTTTACGCTTTGAAGCGGCTTGCCGCATGCGTTCTCCCTAATAATGGCGGTGAATTCCGTCTCTACCTGGACACCTGTTATGAAACTTTTCAAAAGCCTCTACTTCCAGGTGCTGGTTGCCATCGGCATCGGCGTCCTGTTGGGACATTATTATCCTGAGTTAGGCGCACAAATGAAGCCGCTCGGAGATGGGTTTGTTAAGTTGATCAAGATGATCATCGCCCCCGTGATTTTCTGTACGGTGGTGACCGGTATTGCCGGCATGGAGAGCATGAAAGCCGTTGGGCGCACCGGTGCGGTGGCGCTGCTCTATTTTGAAGTGGTGAGTACCATTGCGCTGATCATCGGCCTGGTAGTGGTTAATATCATTCAGCCTGGCGCGGGCATGAACGTCGATCCTGCGACGCTGGACGCCAAAGCCGTCGCGGTTTATGCCCAACAGGCAGAACAGCAAGGCGTTGTGGCGTTCCTGCTGGACGTGATCCCGAACAGTGTAATCGGCGCGTTTGCCAGCGGTAATATTCTGCAAGTGCTGCTGTTTGCCATTCTGTTTGGTTTCGCGTTACACCGTTTGGGCAGTGCCGGTACCGTGATGTTCAACGTTATCGAAAGCTTCTCCAAAGTCATTTTCGGCGTGATCAACATGATCATGCGTCTTGCACCGATCGGTGCGTTTGGCGCCATGGCCTTTACCATCGGTAAATACGGCGTAGGTTCGCTGGTGCAACTGGGCCAGTTGATTATCTGCTTCTACATTACCTGCGTGCTGTTTGTGGTGATTGTACTGGGCGCGATTGCGCGCTGGGCGGGCTTCAACATCTTCAAATTTATCGGCTACATCAAAGAAGAGCTGCTGATTGTACTGGGCACGTCTTCCTCTGAGTCGGCACTGCCGCGCATGCTGGACAAAATGGAGAAGCTCGGCTGTAAAAAATCGGTTGTTGGCCTGGTGATCCCCACCGGTTACTCCTTCAACCTTGACGGCACCTCGATTTACCTCACCATGGCGGCGGTATTTATTGCGCAAGCGACCAATGCGCATATGGATATCTTCCATCAGATCACCCTGCTGGTGGTGCTGCTGCTGTCGTCGAAAGGCGCTGCAGGCGTGACCGGTAGCGGCTTCATCGTTCTCGCGGCAACCTTGTCTGCCGTCGGACACTTGCCGGTGGCCGGTTTGGCGCTGATTCTCGGTATTGACCGCTTTATGTCAGAGGCGCGTGCGCTGACCAACCTGGTCGGTAATGGCGTGGCTACCGTGGTGGTGGCGAAATGGGTCGGTCAGCTGGATGAGCAACAGATGAAGTCGACGCTTTCCTCCTCTAAAAAGGTAGCTAGCGCTTCACAAACCAGCATATAACCTGCAATTTGCGCTAATTTCCCAGTAAATGCCCGCTGTCACTTGCCCTGACAGCGGGCATTTGCATAATAAACCCCATTGATTTTTTTCCTGATTTTTTACCTCGTGGCGCGACTTCCTGACCTTATTGTGGTCAAAGAGTCTGTCGTTGAATAAACGTGGCGGTAATGTACCGCGCCGGTCGCATTCTTCGTGACCGTAAAGGCCGCGCTAACGAGCGTTTATCTGTTTGAGTAGGGGTTCACATGCAGGGCACCATAATTCGGCTTATGGCTGGCGGATTGATCCTTGCGGCATCCGGCTTTGGCGTACACGCTGAAACACTCCAGCCCGATCCCGCCTGGCAGGAAGGCAAACTGGATAATGGGTTTAGCTGGCAGCTGCTGACCACGCCGCAGCGTCCAAGCGACCGTATCGAGCTGCGCTTAATGATTAACACCGGCTCACTGGTGGAGAGCGCACAGCAAACCGGCTATAGCCATTTATTACCGCGTCTGGCGATGGTGCATAACACCGCGCTGGATACCAACCAGCAGCGCGCGCTGTGGCAACAGGCGATGGATCCGCAGCGGCCTTTACCGCCCGCCATCACCTCTTACGATTACACGCAATACAACCTGAGCCTGCCCAACAACCGTCCCGAGTTGCTGAAAGAAGCCCTGAGCTGGCTGGCGGCAACCGCAGGGAAAATGGACATTAACGAGCAGGTGATCACCGCGGCGCTGGGCGCCACCGATCCGATTGCCACTTGGCCAGCCAACACCCAAGATGTTTGGTGGCGTTATCGCCTGAAGGGTTCCACCATGCTGGCGCACGACCCCGGCGAAGCCCCGCGCGCGCCCGTCGATATTGCCCAGCTGACGCGTTTTTATCAGCAGTGGTATACGCCTGATAGCATGACGCTCTACGTGGTAGGGAATGTGGACGGTCGCAGTATGGCGGAGCAGATTAACAAGGCCTTCTCACCGCTCACCGGCAAGCGTGCTGCGCCGGCACCGCTCCCCACGCTGTCGCCGCTGCCAAACCAGCCGGTGAATTTAGTGAACGGCGCAATCAATCAGGATCGCTTATCGCTGGTGTGGGATACCGCCTGGCAGCCGATTCGTGACTCGCAAAACTTGCAGCGCTACTGGCAGAGCGATTTGGCACGCGAAGCGCTGTTCTGGCACGTACAGCGCGCCCTGGCCGATAGCAAGGCGCAAAACGTGCAGGTGGGCTTTGACTGCCGCGTGCTGTACCAACGTGCGCAATGCGCTATCAATATGGATAGCCCGAACGCGTCGCTGGCACAGAACATGAATCAGGTGGCGAAAGAACTGGCGACTGTGCGTGATAAAGGGCTGCCGCAAGAGGAGTTTGATGCGCTGATGGCGCAGAAGCTGCTGGAGCTAAACAAGCTGTTTGCTACCTATGCGCGCACCGACACCGATATTCTGGTCGGGCAGCGTTTGCGATCGCAGCAGAACGCGGTCGTGGACATTGCGCCGGAGCAGTACCAGAAGTTGCGCCAGACCTTCCTGGGTGAACTCACGCGTGAGCAACTCAATCAGGAACTGCGTCAACAGCTGACGCAGGAGCTTACCATGGTGCTGATTCAGCCGCAGGGTGAGGCGGAAACCAACGTAAAATCGCTGCAAGAGAGCTGGGACAAGCTGATGGCGCCGCCCGCCAACGCGCCTGCTGCTGAAGAGGCCAAGCCCGATACCAGCGGCAGCGCGAGTGCCGCGGAAGTCGCGCCGCCGTCAGCCTGATAAGGCGGTATAGGCGTGCACCCTGCGCTCCTCGTAAGCGTTAAACATCCCTCCCCAAAGGGGCTGATTCCCGGTCGCTTACACAGGTAAGTGACCGGGGCGAACCCGCGTAGCCAACGCCGCTGTTGTGCAATCGATTCGAACCCGCGTAGCCAACGCCGCTGCGGCGCGACCTATAAAGGGGATCAGGTTTTGGCGCGCAGCCACTCTGTCACCAGCATCGGCCAGCTCGCGAGCGGATAATCCGCGACCCCGCGAATGCCAAAACCATGCCCGCCTTTCTGATAGAAGTGAATCTCTGTGGGTATCTTGTGCTCGCGCAAGGCGCTGAAGAACACCATGCTGTTGTTCACTGGCACCGTCTCATCATCGGTGGCGTGAATCAGCAGCGTAGGCGGCGTCTGGGCATGGACGCGCGTCTCCAATGAATAGGCATCAATCTGCTTTTGGTCAGGCCACGCCCCCAGCAGACGAGTGCGTGAACTTTCGTGCGCCAACCCGTCGCGCATACTGATTACCGGATAGATCAGCACCATGGCATCAGGGCGCGGGGAGAAGCTGTCTGCTTGATCCTGAACGGGATAGATCTTCTCGCCGAAGCGGGTACCCAACGAGGCTGCAACGTGGCCGCCCGCAGAAAAACCCATCATCACAATATATTTGCCGTTCATGCCGCGCTGCGCCCGTTCGCGCAGCACGCGCACCGCACGTTGCGCATCCGCCAGCGGCGCGTCGGGTCCTTCGTGGTGGCCATCGTACGGCAGGCGATACGTCATCACCGCCAGCGTATAGCCCATGGAGGTGAAGAACGTCGCGAGCGCGCTGCCTTCTCGGTCGATCAGCACGCGCTGGTAGCCGCCGCCGGGCGCGACCAACAGGGTAATGCCGTTAGAGGTTTCCGGGTGCCAAATGGCCATTTCCGGGCATCGCACGCCCGTGGCGGCGCGGTCATAAGGTTCGTACTCTTTGGCAAGATCGACAATCTGCGGCTGCGCGCGCGAGTCACTTGCGCCTGGCGCATCACCGTGCGGCCAGATATTGATAATTTCTGTGTGCATAAGCCTGTCCTAACGGGAGGGTCATCATTTTTATGTTCGCGGCCAGCGTCACAGCGTCCTGCTGTTATTGATTAAAACATGGTCTTTTTTATGGCTGGCGTCCAGCGATGGCAGGCGGTTTTACGCAGTTTCGGACTATGCCTGGCGGCAATATTTTCTGACGTAATGCATTGAATTTAAATCATTCACTTAAGCAGACGTGAACCAAATGACACAGTAAACAGGCGCAGATGAACAGTGGGCGGTGCTAGCCAAAACTGACAGAATAAAATGCGCGATTAAGCCAAATTTTCCGTCTCGCTGCGTTAGCAAAAATGAAGGTTTTATTGCGGGTGACACCGCGCCACCCGCGCGGGGTTTACGGCATGGCGCTGCGGGGAATGATCGCGCCGCGGTGCTGGATCACTGTGCTGGCGATAAGATGCCCGCGCGCTGCGGCGTCCGCTGCACTGCCTCCGGCTAAACGCACAGCGAGATAGCCTGCACTAAAGGAGTCGCCTGCGGCGGTGGTATCAATGACCTTTTCTTTTGCCAGTTGCAGCGCCGGAATGGCCTGTGGCGGTTCATCGTCCACCGCGACCAAACAGGCTTCGGCACCGCGTTTAATCACGATCTCCTTAACGCCTGCCGCGCGCGTGCGGGCAAAGACCGCTTCCAGCGGCTGCTCGCCCCACAGCAGGTGCTCGTCATCCAGCGTCAGAAACGCGATATCGGTGTGGCGTAGCATCGCGGCATACGCGTGCTGTGCGTCGCGCGGGTCTGCCCAAAGTCGTGGACGATAATTGTTGTCGAAAATCACGTTGCCGCCATTTTGCCGACAGGTATGCAGGAGCGACATCAGCTTTTCGCGGCTCGCGGACGGGAGAATCGCGAGGCTTATCCCGCTGAGGTACAAAAAATCGTAGTGGACTAATTGCGCGCAGATTGCCTCAGACTCTGGGCCTTCCAGCCAGAAGCGGGCGGCCGCGTCGCTGCGCCAGTACCAGAAGGTGCGTTCACCCACATCGTCCGTTTCAATGAAGTACAGGCCTGGCATTTTATGGTCCAGGCGCTGAATCAGAGCGGTCTGCACATTCTCCTGCTGCCACGCGGCGAGCATGCTCTCGCTGAAACTGTCCGTGCCCAGCGCGGTGACATACGCAACTTGCAGTTGCTGTTGATCGCACTGACGCGCCAGATAAACGGCAGTATTTAACGTATCTCCCCCGAATCCGCGTTGGATGTGCTGCCCTTTCTCAGATAACTCAATCATGCATTCGCCGATGATAGCGATTTTTTTCTGCGTCATGGTCCGTGGCCCCTGATGAAGTCTGCTCCGAGTCTCGCGTCTGGTATGGCAGCTGTCAATAATATTTAAAACGGTGTTTTAATTTAACTTAAGGTGGCAATTTCGGCGTATAGCAGCGATTTAACGGAAAAAGTGGGGCCTTATTCAGCGATTAGCGGTGTATCACGCTGCTAAACTCAACAGCCCTGTGGTCGCTTTGGTTAATCAGTTATCCGGTATAAGCCGGAACTTGCCGCTAAGATACGCTTTGCAGGCAACCCTCCACCTATCAGGAAAAAACCATGGTGATGAAGAATCTGCGTCATCGGCTGCCTGTGACATTTGAACTGGAGCAACAAAGGGAGACGCGTCGCTTCTGGCAGCAGTGCCAACGATTCTATACCTTCCAGCCCATTTACCAGGTTTCCGGTCGCTTGCTGGCCATTGAATTGCTCACGTCGGTGAGCCATCCTGGCGCACCCGGAAAATCCCTGTCGCCTGAAGCCTATTTTGACGCCCTGACGATTGCACAACGGCTGAGTATCGTTGAGGAACAGCTGCAACTGCTGTGGCAGCACGCCGCGTTCTTTATTACGCATCAGCTGGTGGCGTCGGTGAATATTGACGGGCCGACGCTGATGGCCATCCAGCATCATCAGGCGATACGTGCGCGAATTACGCAGCTCCCATGGGTGCGCTTTGAGTTAACGGAACACCATGCGCTGCCCCAGGAAGAGATGGTCGCGCAGATGCCCGAGCTGGGGCCGCTGTGGCTGGACGATTTTGGTTCCGGGATGGCGAACTTTTCGGCGCTCACGGAATTGCGCTACGACTACATCAAACTCTCACGCGAGCTTTTCATGCTGCTGCGCGCGACCGATGAAGGCCGCTCGCTGTTTTCCATGCTGCTGACGCTGATTAATCGCTACTGTAACGGCGTGATCGTCGAGGGCGTAGAGACCGAAGAGGAGTGGCAACATGTCTGCTCTTCACCGGCGATGGCGGCGCAAGGCTACTATTTCTCACGCCCACAGCCGTTTTCTGAGCTGGAAACGCTGGTACTCGCGCTCTGCTAAATCCCAAGCGCAGGCGTCTCGACTACAGTTAACAGAGACGCTATGGCCAAGGAGGAAGCAGCATGTCGCGTACGGGAAAAATAGTCAGCATAACGGCGGGCATTATTGCGTTGCTGGTGGTAATACTCGCCATCGTTATTGCGACGTTTGACTGGAATCGCCTAAAACCCACCATCAATCAAAAAGTTTCCGCAGAGCTGAACCGACCTTTCGCGATTCGCGGCGATCTGGGCGTTAACTGGGCGCGAAACCGCGAAGAGCATGGCTGGCGGAGTTGGGTGCCTTGGCCGTACATTCATGCCGAAGACATTATGCTGGGCAATCCCCCCGGCGTGCCCGATGTCACCATGGTCCATCTGCAACGTGCTGATGCCACCCTGGCGCCGCTGGCGTTACTGCATAAAGAACTCTACCTGCCGTGGATAAAATTGCAGCAGCCGGACGCGCGACTGGTGCAGACCGCCGATAAAAAAAACAATTGGACCTTTACCCTCGCCAGCAGTGAAAACAGCGATCCCAACGCGGCCCCCTCCGCATGGTCATTCCGCATCGATAATGTGCTGTTTGACCAGGGGCAAGTGCGCTATCGCGATGCGGTCAATAACGCGGATGTGACCGTGCAGATCAATCCGCTCGGCAAGCCAGTGCCTTATGGCCAAGTGGCGGGCGGAGACGACCAACAGAAGGGGGCGGGCGATTTTGTGTTTGGCTGGCAGGCCAAGGGGACGTATAACCAGCAAACGCTGAGCGGGGAAGGCAAGATCGGGGGCATGCTGTCGCTGCGCAGTCAAACCACGCCGTTCCCGCTGCAGTTTGATGTGCGTAACGGCACCACGCGCGTGCGCGCCGCCGGTACGCTGCAAGATCCGCTGAACCTCGGTGGATTGAATGTGCGTCTGCGCTTTTCGGGTGACACGCTGGCCAATTTGTATGGCCTCACCGGCGTGCTGCTGCCCGACACGCCGCCTTATGAAACTGACGGCCATCTGATTGCCCGCTTTAATGATCAGAAAGGCGCGCTTTTCCGCTATGAGAATTTCAACGGGCATATTGGCGACAGCGATATTCATGGCTCGCTGGCGTATCGCCAGGGCAAACCGCGTCCTCTGCTCACGGGCGAGCTGCGCTCGGATCAGCTGAGAATGGCTGATTTGGGGCCGCTGATTGGCGTAAATTCCGGCAAGGGCAGCGAACAAACGCAGCGCGCGAAAGCACAGCGCGGCGAAGCGGCGGCGCAGCCTGCGGACCGCGTACTGCCACATGACCGCTTCGAAACCCAAAGCTGGGGCGCGATGGACGCCGACGTAAAATTCAGCGGCAAACGCATTGAGCACAGCAGCAAACTGCCTCTGAGCGATCTGTATACCCATCTGCAGCTGAAGGACAGCACGCTGCTGCTCGATCCGCTGCGCTTTGGCATGGCGGGCGGCAGCATCAATACCACTATTCGGCTGGAGGGCGATCGCTCGCCGATGCGGGGTCGCGCGGATCTACACGCACGTAAGCTGCAACTGCGTCAATTGTTCCCGGGTGTCACGGCGATGCAGCGCAGCCTGGGGCAGCTCAACGGTGATGCCAGCCTGAGCGGAAGCGGCAACTCCGTCGCCGATCTGCTCGGCACCAGCAACGGCGAGCTCAAGCTATTAATGAACGACGGGCTGATTAGTCGCAGCCTGATGGAGATTGCCGGCCTGAATGTGGGCAACTACATCGTCGGCAAACTGTTCGGGGATGACGAGGTACGCATTAACTGCGCCGCCACCGACCTGAATGTGCGTCAGGGCGTGGCCACGCCGCGCATCTTCGTGTTTGATACGGAAAACGCCGTAATCAACGTATCTGGCAACGCCAATTTTGCCAGTGAGCGGCTGGATTTAACCGTCAATCCCGAAAGCAAAGGCGTGCGTGTTATCACACTGCGCTCGCCGCTGTATGTGCGCGGCACCTTTAAAAATCCCGATGCCGGCGTGAAAACCGGGCCGCTGTTGGCGCGCGGTGCCGCTGCCGTGGCGCTGGGCACTGTCCTGACGCCCGCGGCGGCGCTGCTGGCGCTGATTTCGCCTAGCGATACGGATGATAACCAGTGCAGTCGCGTACTGCAGCAGATGAAAAATCAGAAGTGATCAGGTGCGCCACAGCACTTTAATGATGTGATAGCCAAAGGCGGTTTTTACCGGTCCATAAGGTTGCAGCAAGGGGCAGGTAAACACCGCCTTATCAAAGGCGGGCACCATTTGACCCTTACGAAACTCACCTAAATCACCGCCGTTGCGTCCTGACGGGCAGGTAGAGTGCTTTTTGGCCAACTGTTGAAAGTTGGCGCCCTTCTCCAGCTGCGCCAGCAGCGCGTTGGCCTGTGCTTCCTGTTTCACGAGGATATGTAAAGCTGCCGCTGTTTTCGCCATCTTGAGGTCTCGCTATGTATAATGTGCGGCGCATTATAGCCGCCTTTTGTTCGATCCAACTGAGTGAAATTCCAATATGCGTTTAAACCCCGGCCAACAACGAGCGGTTGAATTTGTCACCGGCCCCTGTCTGGTACTGGCGGGTGCGGGTTCCGGTAAAACCCGCGTGATCACCAACAAAATTGCCCACCTGATTCGCGAATGCGGTTATCAGGCGCGCCATATCGCAGCGGTAACATTCACCAACAAAGCCTCGCGCGAGATGAAAGAGCGCGTGGCGCAAACGCTGGGGCGCAAAGAGGCGCGCGGGCTAATGATCTCCACGTTCCATACGCTGGGGCTGGAGATCATTAAGCGTGAATATGCCGCCTTGGGCATGAAATCGACCTTTTCCCTGTTTGACGATCAGGATCAGCTGGCGCTGTTGAAAGATCTGACTAAACAGTGGCTGGAGGAAGACAAAACGCTGTTACAGCAGCTGATTTCCACCATCTCTAACTGGAAAAATGATCTGATCGATCCGCAGGGCGCGGCCGGGCTGGCCAAATCGCAGCGCGATCAGATTTTCGCGCACTGCTATCAGCTCTATGACCAGCATCTCAAAGCGTGCAACGTGCTGGATTTTGACGATCTGATTTTACTGCCGACGCTGCTGTTGCAGCGCAATGAAGCGGTGCGTGAACGCTGGCAGCAGCGCATTCGCTATCTGCTGGTGGATGAGTATCAAGATACCAACACCAGCCAGTATGAACTGGTCAAGTTGCTGGTGGGTGCGCGGGCCCGCTTCACCGTGGTGGGCGACGACGACCAGTCGATTTACTCTTGGCGCGGTGCGCGCCCGCAAAATCTTGTGTTGCTAAAACAGGACTTCCCCGCGCTGGAAGTGGTGAAGCTTGAGCAGAATTACCGCTCTACCCAGCGCATTCTCAAGGCGGCCAATATTTTGATCGCCAACAATCCGCACGTGTTTGAAAAACGCCTGTTCTCCGAACTGGGGCAGGGCAGCGAGCTGAAAGTGCTGAGTGCGAATAATGAAGATCATGAAGCCGAGCGCGTGGCGGGTGAGCTGATTGCCCATCACTTTGTGAACAAGACCGCATACAAAGATTACGCCATTCTTTATCGCGGTAATCATCAGTCGCGGGTGTTTGAAAAGCAGCTGATGCAGAACCGCATCCCTTATCGCATCTCCGGCGGCACCTCTTTTTTCTCACGTCCGGAGATCAAAGATTTGCTGGCCTATCTGCGCGTATTAACCAATCAGGAAGATGACAGTGCCTTTCTGCGCATTGTGAATACACCACGGCGGGAAATTGGCCCGGCGACGCTGCAAAAGCTGGGCGAGTGGGCCACGCTGCGCAGCAAAAGCCTGTTTCATGCCAGCTTTGACATGGGGCTGGCGCAAACGCTCAGCGGTCGCGGGCTGGAACACTTGCAGCGCTTTACGCACTGGCTCAATGAGATCATTCAGCTGACCGAACGTGAGCCGGTGAATGCGGTGCGCGATCTGATTCGCGGTATCGATTATGAAAGCTGGCTGTTTGAAACCTCACCCAGCCCCAAAGCCGCAGAAATGCGCATGAAAAACGTCAACACGCTGTTCCAGTGGATGACGGAAATGCTGGAAGGGGATGAGCTCAACGAGCCGATGACGCTGGCGCAGGTGGTCACGCGCTTTACGCTGCGCGACATGATGGAGCGCGGGGAAAGCGATGAAGAGCTGGATCAGGTGCAACTCATGACGCTGCACGCCTCCAAAGGATTGGAGTTCCCCTATGTGTATCTGGTGGGCATGGAGGAGGGGCTGCTGCCGCATCAAAGCAGCATCGATGAGAACAACATCGAGGAGGAGCGGCGGCTGGCTTACGTCGGCATCACGCGTGCGCAAAAAGAGCTGACGTTTACGTTGTGCCGTGAGCGTCGCCAGTATGGCGAGCTGGTGCGGCCCGAACCGAGTCGCTTTTTGCTGGAGCTGCCGCAGGACGACGTGACGTGGGAGCGCGAGAAGAAAGTGGTGAGTGCGGAAGAGCGGATGAAAACCGGGCAAACGCGGGTAGCCGGTCTGCGGGCCATGCTGGAGAAGGCAAAGAAGAGCGAGTAAGCGCAGCCCGGTTCGTTGAGAACAGCGTAGCCTGGCATTAAGACGCTGCGTGCAGGCTACGCCGGGGCGCAGCCTGCGTTATCAGGAAAGGGTCAGAAGCCAGTGCACGTAAGACTGGTAATGGCTTTCTTGTTCCAGGAGTTCGGCGCGCAGCGGGTGCGCTTCCAGCCAGCCAGCGGGCAAGGTCAGGTGCAGGGCATCGTCATCGGCGTGCAGGCGCACGGCGGGCAAGGTGTCATCGCGGCGGCGGGTTGAGAAGATAATGGCCAGACGCAGCAGGCGGCTCAAACGTTCAGCCATGCGCGGTGGCACCGCATTTTGCTGCGTCAACAGCGCCAGATCGATACTGCCGCTCTGATTTTGCAGCAGGCAAGCCAGCATTTTTTTCTGCGCTGGGGTGAACCCCGGCAGATCGAGATGGCGAATCAGGTAGGCTGCGTGCTGCGGTGCCTGACGAAAGTCTACGCTGAGGCCGATTTCATGAATCGCACAGGCGCTCATTAGCAGCTCGCGGCTGCGCTGGTCCAGCTTCCAGCGGGTGCTCACCTGGCGGAAAAAGCTCTCTGCCAGCTGCTGAACGCGGCTGGCTTGGTCGACATCGATGGCAAAGCGGCGCTGCACAGTTTGCAGCGTGCGCGTGCGGATATCGCGATCGATAGGCTGGTGTAGCATGCCATAGACCAAGCCTTCACGCAGCGCACCGCCAGCCAGCATCATGCTGTCGATGTTCAGCTCCTGAAAAATGGCGATCAGAATCGACAAGCCGCTGGGGAACACCAGCGCACGCTCCAGCGTTAAGCCTTCAATCTCCAGCTCCTCCAGCTTGCCGCACTGAATGGCGCGCTGCTTGAGCTGCTGCAACTTATTCAGGGTGATGCGCTCATCCATGCCCTGCGCCACCATGATCTCCTGCAAAGCTTGCACCGTGCCGGAAGCGCCTACGCAAATCTGCCAGCCGTTTTCGCGCAGCGCGCCCGCGACAGGGCGGATCATGTCACGCGCGGCGTGTTCGGCTTGGGCAAAATTCTCTTTGGCCAGATGACGATCGCTGAAAAAACGCTCCAGCCAGGTCACGCAGCCCATCGGCAGGCTAAATAACGAGGTTGCATGCGAGGCAACGCCAGTGACCAGCTCTGTGCTGCCACCGCCGATATCTACCACCAGACGCTGATCGGAACCGCCGGTGGTATGCGCCACGCCCTGATAGATCAGGCGCGCTTCTTCCTCACCGCTGATCACATTGATAGGGCAACCGAGGATCTGTTGTGCCGTAGTGAGAAAGTCCTGCGCGTTCAGCGCGATGCGCAGCGTAGCGGTCGCCACCACGCGGATTTGCGCAGAAGGAATATCCTGAAGCTGCTCAGAAAAAAGTTTAAGGCATTGCCATCCACGTTGCATTGCCTCAATCGAAAGCTGATTGTCTCGATTGAGGCCGGCAGCCAGACGCACTTTGCGCTTAATGCGCGCCACGGTCTGAATACTGCCTGAGACTTCGCGCACCACCAACATATGAAAGCTGTTAGAACCTAAATCAATCGCTGCATAAAGTGACGATGCGCTTAGCATGTGTGCTTAACTCGAACGTTTGCGGTTGTTATTGCGGGGGGCGCCGCGACGGCTGTTGTTGTTCCCACCGCGACGAGGGCCGTTGCCAGAACGGCTGCGCTGCAGGCGTTTCGGTGGCGGCAGATCGTCCAGCAGCGCGTCGCTGTTGTATTTGCTCACGGGAATGCTGTGACCAATATACTCTTCAATCGCTGGCAGGTTGAGCGCGTACTCTTCACAGGCCAGGCTGATAGAGTGCCCGCTGGCACCGGCGCGGCCGGTACGTCCAATGCGATGGACATAATCTTCGCGATCGTCAGGCAAATCGTAGTTAAACACGTGGGTGACGGCAGGAATGTGCAGACCGCGCGCGGCAACGTCAGTGGCCACGAGGATATCAACATCCCCCTTGGTGAAATCATCCAAAATGCGCAGGCGTTTTTTCTGCGCAACGTCGCCGGTGAGCAGGCCCACGCGATGACCGTCGGCCGCTAAATGGCCCCAGATATCTTCACAGCGATGCTTGGTGTTAGCAAAAATAATGGCGCGATCCGGCCACTCTTCTTCTACTAACGTTTGCAGCAGGCGCATCTTCTCTTCGTTGGACGGATAGAAAAGTTCTTCTTTAATGCGGTGGCCGGTTTTTTGCTCCGGTTCCACTTCAACATATTCCGCGTTGTTCATGTGCTCGAACGCCAGTTCCCGCACGCGGTAAGAGAGCGTGGCGGAGAAGAGCATGCTCAGACGCTGCGTAGCGGGCGGCATGCGGCGGAACAGCCAGCGAATGTCTTTAATAAAGCCGAGATCGAACATGCGATCGGCTTCGTCCAGCACCACGACCTGAATGGCGCCCAGGTTGACATGGTTCTGTTTAGCGTAATCGATCAGGCGCCCAGTGGTTCCAACCAGGATGTCCACGCCGTCTGCCAGCACTTTCAATTGCTTATCGTAGCCATCGCCGCCGTAGGCGAGCCCGAGCTTGAGACCAGTTGAGTGTGCCAGTGGCTCCGCATCCGCGTGGATCTGCACGGCGAGCTCACGGGTCGGCGCCATGATCAGCGCGCGCGGCTGATTAATTTGGCGGCCTTCTGCTGGCGGGTGAGAGAGAAGATGATGAAACGTTGACGTCAGAAACGCCATCGTTTTGCCGGTACCGGTTTGCGCCTGACCCGCTACATCACGCCCTGAAAGCGCAAAAGGCAATGCGAGCGCCTGAATAGGCGTGCAATTAGAAAAGCCTTTTGTATCAAGGGCTTCAATTACCTGTGGGTGCAGGGCGAAGTCGGAAAACTTCTGTTCTGTTAAGTGTGTTTTGCTCATAGTGTGGTAGAATATCAGCTTACTATCGCTTTACGAAAGCGTATCCGGTGAAATAAAGTTAACCTAGATGGTTTATTTTACGCCAATTCGCCAGGCATAATTTTTGGAGTTAAACATGAGCAGCGATAAAATCGTTCACTTGACCGATGACAGTTTTGAGACTGACGTGCTGAAAGCCGACGGTGTCACTCTGGTTGATTTTTGGGCTGAGTGGTGTGGTCCTTGCAAAATGATCGCCCCGATTCTCGATGAGATCGCCGATGAGTACGACGGCAAACTGACTATCGCCAAGTTGAACATCGATGACAACCCGGGCACCGCGCCAAAATATGGCATCCGCGGTATTCCGACCCTGCTGCTGTTTAAGAACGGTGAAGTGGCCGCAACCAAAGTCGGCGCCCTGTCAAAAGGTCAGCTGAAAGAGTTTCTCAACGCAAATCTGGCATAAGCCAGCCGCCGCGTTTTCCAGCAGCGGTGAATTTTTTCACCACTGCTGGACGCCATCCTTTTGACGTGTTAATTTGACGACACTGCATTACGCACTTACCTTGTAGTTTGCATCTAAAGTTTTCCCTTGTCAGACCCTACTCGCTTTGAACGTTTTCGTGGTTTGGCAATCTGACGGCTAGCATCATTCGGCATCACCTTTCGACCGTCTCCACATTTCCTGTCGCCACATCTGACGATAACTGTTGAGCAGAGTCGAAAAAGAGCCATTAACAGGCATGGAATTTTTGCCATACCATTCACGACAAACATTTCGAGAATTACCCCGAGTTTAAGAACCCATCACTATGAATCTTACCGAATTAAAGAATACGCCGGTTTCTGAGCTGATTGTCCTCGGCGAAAATATGGGGCTGGAAAACCAGGCACGTATGCGTAAGCAGGATATTATTTTCTCTATCCTCAAGCAGCACGCGAAAAGTGGCGAAGACATCTTTGGTGATGGTGTGCTGGAGATACTTCAGGATGGATTTGGTTTCCTCCGTTCTGGAGACAGCTCCTACCTCGCCGGTCCTGATGATATCTACGTTTCTCCCAGCCAAATTCGCCGCTTCAACCTCCGCACTGGTGACACCATCTCGGGCAAAATCCGCCCGCCGAAAGAAGGTGAACGCTACTTTGCGCTGTTGAAAGTTAACGAAGTTAACTACGACAAGCCGGAAAACGCGCGCAACAAGATTCTGTTCGAAAACCTGACGCCGCTGCACGCCAACAACCGTTTGCGTATGGAGCGCGGTAACGGCTCTACCGAAGATCTGACCGCTCGCGTGCTGGATCTTGCTTCGCCGATTGGGCGTGGTCAGCGTGGCCTGATTGTCGCACCGCCAAAAGCCGGTAAAACCATGCTGCTGCAGAACATTGCGCAGAGCATCGCTTACAACTATCCAGACTGCGTGCTGATGGTGCTGCTGATCGATGAGCGTCCTGAAGAAGTGACCGAAATGCAGCGTCTGGTAAAAGGCGAAGTGATTGCGTCGACCTTTGACGAACCCGCGTCTCGCCACGTACAAGTTGCAGAAATGGTGATTGAAAAAGCCAAGCGCCTGGTTGAGCACAAAAAAGACGTTATTATCCTGCTTGACTCGATTACCCGTCTGGCGCGCGCCTACAACACCGTGGTACCGGCTTCTGGTAAAGTGTTGACCGGTGGTGTGGACGCGAATGCCCTGCACCGTCCGAAGCGCTTCTTTGGTGCGGCACGTAACGTCGAAGAGGGCGGTAGCTTGACGATCATCGCCACCGCGCTGGTCGATACCGGCTCCAAGATGGATGAAGTCATCTACGAAGAGTTTAAAGGTACAGGTAACATGGAACTGCACCTGTCGCGTAAAATCGCAGAGAAGCGCGTCTTCCCAGCCATTGACTACAACCGCTCCGGTACGCGTAAAGAAGAGCTGCTCACCTCGCAGGAAGAGCTGCAGAAGATGTGGATCTTGCGCAAAATTATCCATCCAATGGGTGAAATTGACGCGATGGAATTCCTCATCAACAAATTGGCAATGACCAAAACCAATGACGAATTCTTCGACATGATGAAGCGCTCGTAAACGGCGCTACGCAGGGCGCTTAACCGCGCCCACGCGCTTGCACAATTTGCTAATTTTTTGCTAACGCCACGCCTTAACGTGGCGTTTTTCATTTATGGGCATTAGGATTAGCCCAGTCAGGAAGCACTATAATGATTGTGCCGAAAGCGTGCTGGTTTTTTATACAATCAGACGCCTCGTCGGCAGAATTCGGACTAAGGATATAGGGCAATGGCTGCGACCTTGCGTATGGTTGCCCATGATTTTAGCTGAGAGCGTTAACGTGAATTTACTCACTATGAGTACTGAGCTTGGTTTAGTTTTCCTTTTTACTTTAGCGTTTCTGTTTTTTGCTCGTAAAGCAGCTAAAAAAATTGGGCTTGTTGACACGCCAAACTCCAGAAAACGCCATCATGGTGCTATCCCGCTCGTGGGAGGCATCTCTGTGTACGCCGGGATCTGCTTCGCTTTCGCTATTACCAATTATTATCTGCCGCACGCGCTGCTTTACTTGAGCTGCGCTGGCGTACTGGTGCTGGTCGGCGCACTGGACGACCGCTTTGACATCAGCGTGAAGATTCGCGCCATGGTACAGGCCATTGTCGCCGTAATCATGATGGTGGGCGCCAAACTCTATCTGTTGAGCCTCGGATTCATCATTGGCCCCGTTGAGCTTATTGTCGGGCCTTTCGGCTATGTGCTGACGCTGTTTGCCGTGTGGGCAGCCATCAACGCGTTCAACATGGTCGACGGCATTGATGGCCTGCTGGGCGGGCTCTCCAGCGTGACGTTCGCCGCCATGGGCATCATTCTTTATTTCGACGGGCAAACCAGCCTGGCGATGTGGTGCTTTGCCATGATTGCCGCCACGATACCCTATATTTTATTGAATCTTGGGCTGATTGGTCGGCGCTACAAAGTGTTCATGGGCGACGCCGGCAGCACCATGATTGGGTTCACCATTATCTGGATCCTGTTGGAAACCACCCAAGGTCTGAGCCATCCTATTACGCCCGTCACGGCGCTGTGGCTGATCGCGATCCCGCTGATGGACATGGTTGCCATCATGTATCGTCGCCTGCGTAAAGGCATGAGTCCCTTCTCGGCCGATCGCCAGCACATTCACCATTTGATCATGCGCGCGGGGTTTACTTCTCGTCAGGCGTTTGTACTGATTACGGCTGCGGCAGCCATTCTGGCGGGCATTGGCGTCTTGGGCGAATACCTCGCGTTTATCCCCGAATGGGTCATGCTGATGCTCTTCCTGCTGGCCTTTCTGCTGTATGGCTACTGCCTGAAACACGCCTGGCGCGTGGCGCGTAAAATTCGCCGCATTAAACGTCGCTGGCACAGCAGTAGCGAAGATAAAAATAAATTACCCAGATAAGTACCTGAATAAGGACGCATTATGACCTCTGTCGTTGTGGAGAACGAACTGGATGTGCGTGGCCTCGGCTGCACACTGTGGCGTGGTAAGCGCTGGATTATCGGCTTTGCGCTGCTCTTTGCCCTGCTCGCATGGTTGGCCTCTATGCTGATGAAGCAGGCCTGGAGCACCACCGCCGTCACCGATCGCCCCACGGTAAACATGCTGGGCGACTTCTTCGTACAACAGCAGTTTTTAAATAATCTGGATATGCGCACCAACACGCTGAATCTCAGCACGCCTGCGCCAACGGTCATGGATGAAGTGTATCAGGAGCTCACCATGCAACTGGCCTCGTGGGATACGCGCCGCGACTTCTGGCAGCAAACCGATTATTACAAAAGCCGTAAAAGCGGCAACGCGCACAACGATGCCGCGCTGCTGGACGATCTCATTAACAATATTCAGTACACCCCGGCTGACGCCGCCCACAACGTGCGCGACACCATCAAACTGGTGGCCGAAACCGCCAGCGATGCCAACAATCTGCTGCGTCAATACGTGGCGTATGCCAGCGAGCGCGCAGCTCGCCACTTGAACGCAGAGTTACAGGGAGCATGGCAAGCACGCAGCGAGCAGCTGCAGGCGCAGGTCAAGCGGCAGCAGGAAGTGGCGCAGGCCGTTTTTGACCGCCAGCGTCAGCGCATTGAACAGGCGCTCAGCGTGGCCAGCCAGCAGGGTATTGAAGAAAATCGCGCCCCCGTTTCAGGGGATGCCCTGCCAGACAGCGATCGCTTCCTGCTGGGCCAGCGCATGTTACGCGCACAGCTGGAAACACTGCAGGCCAGCGGGCCTGCCTATGATTTGAGCTATGATCAAAACAGAGCGATGCTGAGCACGCTTCAGGCGGGACCGCGTCTGGATAAACAGTTCCAGACGTACCGCTATCTGCGTACGCCAGAAGAGCCGGTATCGCGCGATAGCCCGCGTCGCCTGTTCATGATGGTCATGTGGGGCGTCATTGGCGCGCTGTTCGGTGCAGGCGTGGCGCTGGCGCGTCGGCCGCGCGCTGCCTCCACCCCCAGCCATTAAGAGAAGCCACGTGAAAGTTTTGACCGTATTTGGCACCCGCCCTGAAGCAATCAAGATGGCGCCGCTGGTGCAGGCGCTGGCGGAGGATGCGGCGTTTGAATCGCGTCTGTGCGTCACTGCTCAACATCGCGAAATGCTCGATCAGGTGCTGCGTCTGTTCCAACTGCGTCCCGATTATGATCTCAATATCATGCGCCCGGAGCAGGGTCTGACAGAAATCACCAGCCGCATTCTGCTGGGCATGAAAACGGTACTGGCGGATTTCCAGCCAGATGTCGTGCTGGTTCACGGCGACACCACCACCACGTTGGCCGCCAGCCTGGCGGCGTTTTATCACCGTATCCCGGTGGGCCACGTTGAAGCGGGCTTGCGCACCGGTAACCTGCTGTCGCCGTGGCCGGAAGAGGCCAATCGCACGCTAACGGGGCACCTGGCAAGCTACCACTTCACGCCTACCGCAACCTCGCGGATGAATCTGCTGCGTGAGAACCTGCCCGACGGCAGCATTTTCGTCACCGGTAATACGGTAATTGATGCGTTACTGTGGGTGCGCGATCGGGTGCTGGACGACGCTGATATCAATGCGCGTTTGGCGGCACGCTATCCTTTCCTCGACGCCGAAAAGAAGCTCATTCTGGTTACAGGACACCGACGTGAAAGCTTTGGTGGCGGCTTTGAGCGTATCTGCAGCGCGCTGGCGCAGATTGCCCGTCAGCATCCGCAGGTGCAAATTGTCTATCCGGTGCACCTTAACCCTAACGTCAGCGAGCCGGTAAACCGGATTTTAAGCGGCATTGATAACATCATCCTGATCGAGCCGCAGGAGTATCTGCCGTTTGTCTGGCTGATGAACCGCGCATGGTTAATTTTGACCGACTCCGGCGGCATTCAGGAAGAGGCGCCCTCGCTCGGCAAGCCGGTGCTGGTGATGCGTGAAACCACCGAGCGCCCCGAAGCGGTAGACGCCGGCACGGTGAAACTGGTCGGCACTGACGTCAACAAAATCGTGGCGGAAGTCAGCGTGCTGCTTGACGACGCCGACGCCTGGCACAGAATGAGCCGCGCCCACAACCCGTACGGCGATGGCACGGCGTGCGCGCGTATTTTGCAGGCCCTGAAACAACACAGAGTAAAAACATGAGTTTTGAAACCATTTCCGTAATCGGACTGGGCTACATTGGGCTGCCAACCGCAGCCGTTTTTGCCTCAAAGGGAATCAACGTCATTGGCGTGGACATCAACGTTCGCGCCGTCGAGACCATCAATCGCGGTGAAATCCACATCGTTGAGCCAGAGCTCGGTGACGTGGTGCGTGCGGCGGTGCACAGCGGGCATCTGCGTGCCACCACGCAGGTTGAAGCGGCGGACGCTTTTTTGATTGCCGTGCCCACGCCGTTTATGGGCGACCACCAGCCGGATCTCAGCTATGTGAAAGCCGCCGCGCTGTCGCTGGCACCCGTACTGAAAAAGGGCGATTTGGTGATTCTTGAATCCACCTCGCCGGTGGGCACCACCGAACGCATGGCGACGTGGCTGGCCGAGGCGCGCCCGGATTTGCGCTTCCCGCATCAGGGCGACGATGTCGATGTGTTTGTCGCTTACTGTCCTGAACGCGTTCTCCCAGGCAATGTTATGGTGGAACTGCTGGAAAACGATCGCGTTATCGGCGGAATGACGCCCGCCTGCTCGGCGCGCGCCAGTGCGCTTTATCGCTTGTTCCTGCGCGGTGAATGTGTGGAAACCCACGCGCGCACCGCCGAGCTGTGCAAGCTCACGGAAAACAGCTTTCGCGATGTGAATATCGCATTTGCCAATGAGCTGTCGCTGATCTGCGCCGAACAGAACATCAACGTCTGGGAATTGATTGCGTTGGCGAACCGCCATCCGCGCGTCAATATTTTGCAGCCCGGACCGGGCGTCGGCGGCCACTGTATCGCGGTCGATCCCTGGTTCATCGTGGCGCAAAATCCGCAGCAGGCGCGCCTGATTCGCACGGCCCGCGAAGTGAATGACAGCAAGCCAGGCTGGGTGCTGGACCGCGTAAAGCAGGCGCTGGCGGAGTGTCTGACCCAAAGCGGGAAACGCGCCAGTGAAGTGACTATCGCCTGCTTCGGCCTGGCCTTTAAACCCAACATCGACGATCTCCGGGAAAGCCCGGCGATGACGGTGGCGCATCTCATTGCCGCGTGGCACAGCGGCACAACGTGGGTCGTGGAGCCGCACGTCGACACCTTGCCCGCGCGGCTGGCGCACGAAGCGACGCTGGTTTCCACGCAGCAGGCGCTGCAGCAGGCGGATATCGTGGTGATGCTGGTGGATCATGCGGCGTTTCGCGCCATTCCGGCCGAACGCGTCACCCAGTCGTGGGTTGTTGATACCAAAGGCGTCTGGCGCTAGCGCCCCGCGCTGCCAACGCCAAAAGGGGGGGCCGGTAGCGTAGCCACGCCCCACGTTTAAGCCGGGAGCTCCATGTCTGTTTACGTCAATGTCGCGTCTCTGGAATGGGAGAGCGCTTTTTTTGATCAATCTTGCGCGCGCCTGACGCTGGACGGGGAAACCCCGTTAGCGCAGGCGCTCACGCAGCCTTACGCGCTGTGGCAGACTAAAGTGCCCGCTGCGCGCAGCGACGTGATTGATGCGCTGGGGGAGCACGGCTTCCACCTGGTAGAGGGTGAGACGGATCTTGCCATCACGCTCAAACGTACTGAACGGCAAACCGGTGTCCGCATTGCGCGTGAAGCGCACATTCCCGCGCTGCGCCGCGCTGCGCAGCAGGCGTTTAGCCTGAGCCGCTTCCGCGCGCCCTGGTTTCAGCCTGAGGACAGCGGACGCTTCTATGCGCAGTGGGTTGAGAATGCCGTGCGCGGCACCTTCGACCATCAATGTTTGATCGCCTGTGATGAACACGGTGCGCTACAGGGGTTTGTGTCGATGCGGGAAGCCGACGGTGACATGCGGATTGGCTTACTGGCGGTGCTACCGGAAGCGCAGGGCTGCGGCGTGGGTCAGCGCCTACTGCTGGCGGCGGCAGACTGGGGACGGGCCCGCCAGTTGGAACGGCTGCACGTTGCCACACAGCTCAGCAATCTCACGGCAATGCGACTCTACCTCCGCAGCGGTGCCCGACTCGAGAGCACCGCGTACTGGTTTTACAGGAAGGCACCATGATCCCTTTTAATGCGCCCCCGGTTGTGGGCACTGAACTTGATTATATGCAGTCGGCGATGTCCAGCGGCAAGCTGTGCGGCGATGGTGGATTTACGCGCCGCTGCCAGCAGTGGATGGAGCAGCACTTCGGCAGCAGAAAGGTGCTCTTGACGCCTTCCTGTACCGCATCGCTGGAGATGGCGGCGCTGCTGCTGGATATTCAGCCGGGTGACGAGGTGATCATGCCGAGCTACACCTTTGTCTCAACGGCCAATGCTTTTGTGCTGCGCGGGGCGACCATTGTGTTTGTCGATATCCGCCCGGATACGCTCAACATTGACGAAACGCTGATCGAAGCGGCGATTACCCCCAAAACGCGCGCCATCGTGCCGGTGCATTACGCGGGGGTGGCCTGTGAGATGGATACCATTATGGCGCTGGCGGCCAAACACCAGCTGTATGTGATTGAGGATGCCGCGCAGGGCGTGATGTCGCAGTACAAAGGCCGTGCACTGGGGACCATTGGTCACATCGGTTGCTTTAGCTTCCATGAAACGAAAAACTACACGGCCGGCGGCGAAGGCGGGGCAACATTGATTAATGATGCCGCGCTGGTGGAGCGGGCGGAAATCATTCGCGAGAAAGGCACCAATCGCAGCCAGTTTTTCCGCGGTCAGGTGGATAAATACACGTGGCGTGATATCGGCTCCAGCTATCTGATGGCCGATCTGCAGGCAGCCTATCTGTGGGCGCAGTTGGAGGCCGCTGAGCCCATTAATCAACAGCGTTTGCGGCTCTGGCAGCGCTATCACTCGGCGCTTCAGCCGCTGGCCGCGCAGGGACGCATCGAACTGCCGGTCGTGCCAACGCACGTGCGTCACAATGCGCACATGTTTTACCTTAAGCTGCGCGACAGCGACGATCGCCACGCGCTGATAAACTGGATGAAAGAGGCAGAAATTTTAACCGTGTTCCACTACATTCCGCTGCACACATCGCCTGCGGGACAGCGTTTTGGTCGTTTCCACGGCCAAGATGTACACACGACGCGCGAAAGCGAGCGTCTGCTGCGTTTGCCGCTGTTCTATAACCTGTCGGATAACAATCAGCGCACGGTGATCAGTTCGCTGCTGAGTTTCTTCGCCTGATGTCGCTGGCAAAAGCGTCGGTTTGGACCGCCAGCTCTACGCTGGTGAAGATTGCTGCCGGTTTGCTGGTGGTGAAGCTGTTGGCGATAAGCTTTGGCCCGGAAGGGGTGGGGCAGGCGGGGAATTTCCGTCAGCTTATCACCGTGCTCGGCGTGCTGGCGGGCGCCGGTATTTTTAACGGCGTGACCACCTATGTGGCGCAATTTCGCCCGCAGCCCGCGCGGCTGCGCGCGTTAACCGGCTCTGCGTCAGCCATGGTGCTGGGCTTTTCCAGCCTGGTGGCACTGATTTTTCTGCTGGCGGCCGCGCCGATCAGCCACGCGCTCTTCGGCCACGAACGGTATGCGAACGTCGTGCGCATTGTCGCCTTCCTGCAGATGGGTATCGCCTGGGCTAACCTGGCGCTGGCGCTGCTCAAAGGCTTCCGCGATGCGCGTGGGAATGCGCTGGCCCTGATCTTCGGCAGCCTGCTCGGGGTGATCGGCTATGTGCTGTGCTGGTGGATTGGCGGCTACGCCGGTGCGTTGGTGGGCCTGGCGCTGGTGCCAGCGATGCTGGTGATACCGGCAGTTATCCGGCTGCGCCATCATCGCGCTGAATTACCGCTGCGCTGGTTGGTGCCGGTATGGCAGCCCGCGCAGGTGAAAAACCTGGCAAAATTTACCCTGATGGCATTGATCACCGCCGTGACGCTGCCCGTCGCGTGGGTGATGATGCGAAATCTGCTGGCAGCGCAGCAGGGCTGGGCGCAGGTGGGGCTGTGGCAGAGCGTCACGACCATTTCTGATGCCTACTTACAATTTATCACCGCCACGTTCAGCGTCTGGCTGCTACCCACGCTGGCGCGTCTGGAGCAAAAGCGGGAGATCGCCCGCGAGATTGGCCGCGCGCTGCGCTTTGTGCTGCCGGCGGTGGCGGCCGCCAGCTTTTGCGTGTGGCTGCTGCGCGATGTGGCCATCTGGCTGCTGTTCTCACCGAAGTTTACCGCCATGCGCGACCTGTTTGTCTGGCAGCTGTGCGGAGACGTATTCAAAGTAGGCGCCTACGTTTTCGGGTATTTGGTAATAGCCAAAGCGTCGCTGCGTTTCTATATTCTCACCGAAGTCAGCCAGTTCGTGCTGCTGACCGCGTTTGCACACTGGCTGATCCCCTTGCACGGGGCCACAGGCGCAGCGCAAGCTTATCTGGCGACCTATGTGGTCTATTTCGCGCTCTGCTGTGGCGCTTTTACAATGTATTGCCGAAGAACATGACTTTATTTCACGTGCTGGGTTCTGACATCCCGCATCACAACCAGACGGTTTTACGCTTTTTCAACGATGTGCTGAGCAGCGAGTTTCCCACTGCAACGCCGCGCCGCGTCATGGTGGTATCCCGCGCACCGGACATGCTGCGAGATTACACCCGGCTGGATATTGAAACCTTTGCCAGCAAACGTGCGCTGGCAGAGGCGGTTGCCGCGCGCGCCGCCGATCGCACGCAGCGCTTTTTTTTCCACGGGCAATTTAATCCCTTCATATGGCTGGCGCTGCTGCGCGGCAAAATTCGCGCGCAGCAGGCGTATTGGCACGTGTGGGGCGCGGATTTGTATGAGGAGCGTCGCGGCCTGAAATTCCAGCTGTTTTATCTGCTGCGGCGCCAGGCGCAGCGGCGCGTTGCGCGCGTATTTGCCACGCGCGGCGATTTACACCATTTCGCTCAGCGCGCACCCGACGTGCCGCAGTCGCTGCTCTATTTTCCCACCCGGATGCCAGACGTCGCGGTTCCCGTACCGCAAGCGCCGCACGAACTCACCGTGCTGCTCGGCAATTCAGGCGACCGCAGTAATCGCCATATTGAAGGTCTGGCGGCGATTCATGCGCAGTTCGGCGATGCGGTAAAGGTGATCGTGCCGCTGGGTTATCCTGAGAATAATCATGCTTATGTTGATCAGGTTGCGGCGGTAGCACAGCAGTTTTTTCCACAGGGTCAGGTCACACTGCTGCGTGAAAAGCTCGATTTTGACGCCTATCTGCAAGTGTTAAGCCGCTGTCAGCTTGGCTATTTTATGTTTGAGCGCCAGCAGGGCATCGGCACGCTGTGTCTGCTGATTCAGGCCAATATTCCGTTTGTGCTTACGCGCAACAATCCGTTCTGGCGCGATCTCAGCGAGCAGGGTTTGCCGGTGCTGTTCAGCGATGATGAGCTGGACGCGGCGCGTGTGGCTGAGGCCCGCCGCCAACTTATGCTGTGTGATAAATCTGCCATCGCGTTTTTCGCGCCGGGCTATTTAACCGGATGGCGCGACGCGCTGGCCGCGAGCGAAGGGGAATCCGCATGAGCCTGGCGCAGTTTAGCGGTCTGCTGGTGGTGTATCTGTTCTCACTGGGGTTTATTTTGACCCTGACGTGGCGCGAGTTTAAGCGGGTGCGCTTCAACTTCCATATTTTTTTCACCGTGCTGTTTTTACTGACCTTTTATTTCGGTTTTCCCCTGACCAGCGTGCTGGTGTTTCGTTTTAACGTCAACGTGGTGCCCGCAGGCTATCTGCTGCAGGCGCTGCTCGCCGCCACGGCGTTTTACGCCATTTATTACGTCAGCTATAAAGTGCGCCTGCGGCCTGCCGGCGCACCGCCGGCAAAACCGTGGCTGCAGATGAACCGTGTTGAAACCCATCTGACCTGCCTGCTTCTGGCGCTGGTGGCGATAGGCACGGTAACGGTGTTCTTCATGCACAACGGTCTGCTGCTGTTTCGGCTCTCCGCCTATAACCAGATCTTCTCCAGCGACGTGTCGGGCGTGGCGCTGAAGCGCTTCTTCTACTTCTTTATTCCAGCCATGCTGATTCGCTACTTCCTGAAGCCGACGCAGGCACAATGGCTGAAGTTCCTCGCGGTATCAGTGATGTTTGGCTTGTTGACCTATGCCTTGGTGGGCGGGACGCGAGCCAACATCATCATCGCCTTTGCGCTGTTTCTGTTTATTGGCATAACGCGCGGCTGGATCACGCTGTGGATGTTGGTGGGCGCGGGGGCAATGGCGATTGGCGGCATGTTCTGGCTGGCGCTGCGTCGTTATAATCTGGATGTGGTGGGTGACGAAGCCTTCTACACCTTCCTGTATCTGACGCGCGACACCTTTTCGCCATGGGAAAATTTGGCGCTGCTGCTCCAGAACTATGACAAGATCGATTTTCAGGGATTGGCGCCCATGTGGCGTGATTTCTATGTGTTTATTCCCAGCTGGCTGTGGCCCGATCGGCCGTCGATGATCCTGAACAGTGCCAACTACTTTACGTGGGAAGTGCTAAATAACCACTCCGGACTGGCTATTTCACCCACGCTGTTAGGCTCGCTGGTGATCATGGGCGGCGTGTGGTTCATTGCACCCGGTGCCGTCGCCGTAGGGCTGCTGATGAAAGGTTTTGATACCCTTTATCAGCAGGGCCGTAGCGACAGTAACCGCTATACCGGCGCCATCCTTCAAAGTTTCTGCTTTGGCGCGGTCTTCAACATGATTGTGCTGGCGCGTGAGGGGTTAGACGCCTTTGGCTCGCGCGTCGTGTTCTTCTGCCTTATTTTTGCCGCCTGTGTGATGGTGGCTAAATTGCTGTATCGGCTGCTGGCGCGCGCGGGACTTATTCGTCCGCGCGCCACGGTCTTACACAGCGCTTCTTAACCTTTGGGTACGACGGGAAAACGCATCAATGGAAAGCGATAAGCCGCGCTATAGCCTGCGCGGAATCGAACTGCACGCATTCAGTGACATGGAGAGTTTTCTGCATTTCTTAGTGCCACAAGGCGTGCCACGCTGCGGCACGCTGGTGGCGATCAACGCCGAGAAAATGCTCACGCTGGAGCAGGATGCGCAGCTGCGCGCGCTCATTGCCGAGGCGGAATTTAAATATCCGGATGGCATCAGTATCGTGCGCTCGCTGCGCAAGAAATATCCTCAGCTTGAGGTTAACCGTATTGCCGGGGCCGATCTTTGGGAAGCGCTTATGGCACGCGCAGGACGTGAAGGCATTCCGGTGTTTCTGATCGGCGGTCAGCAAACGGTACTGCAGGAAACCTGCGCCAAGCTGCGTCAGCAGTGGAACGTGAATATCGTCGGCAGCCAGGATGGCTACTTTGCCCCGGAGGAGCGCGCTGCGCTATTTTCGCGTATCGCGGCCAGCCAAGCACAGATTGTGACGGTGGCGCAGGGCTCGCCGCGTCAGGAGTTGTTGATGCGTGACTGCCGTGCGCACTGGCCGCATGCGCTCTATATGGGCGTTGGCGGGACTTACGATGTGTTCACCGGACACGTGGCGCGCGCGCCAAAAAGCTGGCAAAAACTGGGGCTGGAGTGGCTCTATCGCCTCATCAGGCAACCTTCACGCTGGCGACGTCAGTTAAAACTGCTGAAATATTTGCGTTACCACCTGCGTGGCGATCTCTGATATCGCTGGTTTTTTCCACAATTGAGGCGGGTGCCGGACGCAAATTGCAGTATTTATCGACGGAATGCACAAAGCGTAAGCAAATGCGCTTTTTTTCTAAAAAAAGCGCTGGACAGGATCGGGTCAAGTCCGTAGTATGCCCATCCGCAACGGCGCTACGCGCCCGTAGCTCAGCTGGATAGAGCGCTGCCCTCCGGAGGCAGAGGTCTCAGGTTCGAATCCTGTCGGGCGCGCCATTTATCTTGGGCGCAAGAGCTTCGGTGGTTGGATTGACCGCGTTATGCAGTGAAAAGTAAGCGTTTAGCGCTTACGCACCAGAATTATGGTGGCTATAGCTCAGTTGGTAGAGCCCTGGATTGTGATTCCAGTTGTCGTGGGTTCGAGTCCCATTAGCCACCCCAGATTTTGCTGGGACATGCGAAGGTGGCGGAATTGGTAGACGCGCTAGCTTCAGGTGTTAGTGTTCTTACGGACGTGAGGGTTCAAGTCCCTCTCTTCGCACCAGGCAAAATTACGCGGTAGCGTGAAGGCAGTACAAAGTAGTAAAAAATCGGCGAGTAGCGCAGCTTGGTAGCGCAACTGGTTTGGGACCAGTGGGTCGGAGGTTCGAATCCTCTCTCGCCGACCATATTCGAAAAGCCTGCTTGAAAAAGCAGGCTTTTTTCGTTTTGCACTACAAAGAGGATGAGAACCTCCGAAGGCGATTTGCGCCGAGCGCAGCGAGACAACGCTGCGCCAGCAGCGGCCCGAAGGGCGCTTACCGGCGGTAAGCGTCATCCTCTCTCGCCGACCCTATTCGAAAAGCCTGCTTGAAAAAGCAGGCTTTTTTCGTTTTGCACTACAAAGAGAATGAGAACCTCCGAAGGCGATTTGCGCCGAGCGTAGCGAGACAACGCTGCGTCAGCAGCGGCCCGAAGGGCGCTTACCGGCGGTAAGCGTCATCCTCTCTCGCCGACCCTATTCGAAAAGCCTGCTTGAAAAAGCAGGCTTTTTTCGTTTGTGCGCCTAAGCGCGCGTGAAGAGTCTCCGCCACGTCCGTAGAGGGTCTATGATTAAGGCCGAATGCGTGCTTGGGCGCAGCGTTTATCTTGGAGTGTCGTCAGAATGAGACGTATAACCTATTGAAGATAAGCCGTTTTACGCAACCTTGCATTGGCTGTCGCTGTGCGGCGACGCATAGCGTGCGCGTTGTCACAGATTGGCGACATACGGCGAGCCAGGTGGCGTTGTACATTTCCACAGCTTATTGAATAATAATGATTTATGTTTTCTGCCGCACCTTTGGCACGCCTTGTGCAATACTAACTGTGTAGATGCTCATTCCACTCCTTATGTTTGCTGATGCAACATAAACCTGGGAATGACGCAGAGCCCCTTATGGTATCCGTTGTCCAACCGGCAGTAACGCGCAAGCGCTACTGTAGTCAGAAGGACATTACGTTGAGTCGGATACCCTCAGTTGTCTTAGCGACCTGATGTTACACCTGCCACCGGCAGGTGTTTTTTTTTGCGTCGACGCTGCGCCGCCGTGTTTCAGGCATAAAAAAGCCGGGACAAGCCCGGCGTATGTGATACGTAGACAGCGTTATGCGGGGGGATTGGTTTTCAGCGTGCGCAGTAACCCTTCACGGCGCATTTTCGCTGCATCCTCTGGGCGGTGCAGTCGGTCGTAAACATCCGCTAACCAAGCGAAATCAAACGCATCCGGCCGCTGGGCCAGCGCCTGTTCAAACGCCTCTGCCGCCTGCTGCCATTCGCCGTGGCGCATGAGCATCTGTCCCAGCGTACTGTGCAGCAGCGGCGTGGCGCCGTGCTGTTTAATTTGCTGGCGTAGCGCTTTCTCTAGCGCCTGTGGATCGCCACTGTTGATGCGCGGCATTAACAGCACCAGCCGATCGTCATACTGGCGCTTGAGGCCTTCCAGTACGATAGCCTGTGCCGTATCGTGGTCGTCACACTCAATCAAATGTTCTGCCATCGCCACCTGCAGCGCCGTTTCCTGACGCGTCTTACGGCTCTGGTTGCGCCACCATTTTTTCAGCCCTTCGCTGCCCTGATCGGCCATGGCCTGATTCATCAAGCCCAGCCATGCCTGCTGCTGTAACGCGTGACGCTTGTCTTCATCGTTAAGCTGCACTTTTTGCATAGCGGGCAGGATGTCCAGCAGCGCGCCCCACGCGCCAGTGCGAATATATGCCTGCTCGGCGAGACGCAGCACTTCAGGATGGCGCGGTGCGACCTCCAGCAAGCGATCGATACCGTGGCGCGCCGCGTGATCCTCATTGCGCGCCAGCTGCAAGCGCACGCGGGTAATCTCCACGGGAATGGTATCGTTCTCAGAGAGTTCAGCGGCGCGTGACAGATGCTGGTTCGCCCGCACCTCGTCTCCGCGCTGCTGCGCCGCCTCTGCGGCCAGCAAATAGTTGGCAACCGGCTGCTCAGCGTGATCGGCGTTTTTAGACAGCAGTTTCTCAACCTGTTTAAAGTCGCCTTCTGCCAGTTTCATCAGGGCGTTCTGCGTGTGGCGCTGGGCGCTGCGGCGCTTGCGGCTCATAAACCAGCCGCGCGTGCGTGCGCCAGTCCGAAACAGGCGACGCAGTACCCATTCAACCAGCAGAATGACCAGAAGACTTAGGATCAAAATGATCGCCAGACCGGTGACGCTGGTTTCGATATTCCAGTTATCGGTCTGGATCAACACATATCCCTGATGCCCGGCAACCATCGGGCCCAGTACCACGCCAGCAATCAGCAGCAGGAAAAGCACCAATACTTTCAGCATGGTTAGCCTCCCTGTTGCTGCGCTGAAACCGACGGCTGTGCCAGTAAGTTTCGCACGCGGGTTTGCATCAATTTTTCCAGCAGGGCCTGACTTTCCAGCGTATCGGGAACATCCATCGCGATATTTTGCTGGCTCAGCTCATCCAGCTGTGCGAGGAACGCTTTGGTGGCGGCATCATTGGTGTCGTACCAGGCGCGCACCCACGTGGAGACGGCATCAATAGACTGCTTATAGATTTCATCCTGATGACGCGGAACGGCCTGAGCGGCAATTAACAGTCGTGAGCGAATATTCTCGCGGAGGTACACATCCTGATTCGGCGCCAGCAGCGGTTGTGCGGTGTTATCACGACGGCGGATGGTAATGAAATCATCCATGAAGTTGTGCCAGCTCTTCACCAAATTCTGGCGCCACTCTTTGAGCGAGCTGGAGAGTTCGCCGCTGTCGGCATCCATCGGTGAGTCGTCGCTGTCGTTATCAGCCAGGCGGAGATTGTCGACGCCGTTCGAAAGCTGATTGAGCTTGAGAATGATGCCATCGTAGTCCACCTGGCTCACCGCAGAGAGCGTGCTAATATCCTGCGTCAGCGCGCGGCGCACGTTCATGACGCTGGGATCGTTCATCTCAGCCAGACTGGTGTCGGCGCTTTTCAACAGCGCGGCGGCGGTGGTGACATCTTGATCGCTCCACAGCTTGCGGCCCGCGAGCTTGACCAGGTAGTCCGCCTGCGCCAGCAGCCAGGTGCGGGTATCATTGCCGGAAATGGTGGCGACCTTGTCGCGCAGGCTTTCCAGCTCTTTGGCGCTGTTATCCTGCTGCGTGCGCGCTTCCTGCAGCGCGGCTTGGGTGCTATCGAGCTGTTGGGTGAGTTGTTTTTTATCGCTGCCCAACTGCTGCTGCAGGGCGCTTAACTGCTCGCTGAGTGCCTGGTTGGTTTGCGCCTGTGAATCGGCCTGATGTTTCCCATTAAGGTAAAGTCCGGCGCCAATCGCCAGCGCGATGACAATCGCCACGGCACTCAGCACTTTTCCATCACGTTTTTTATCGCGCGGTGGTTTGCCGGGTTGAGTCGACGGCTTGTCCGCTGAAGTGGTTTCTTCAACCATGGCGGAGGCGTCTTTTTGTTCCGTCATTATGGCTTTCCCATTGTTAAGTTCAGCGTAACGCGCGCAGCAGCGCGTCGTTATCGGCACCATCGGCTACGTCAACGTCCTGCCAGCCTAATTCGGCAGCCTGAGTAGCCAAACGTTCACTGACGACAATCAGTCGGCAGTGCAAAAGCCATTCCCGGCGATCGATTGGCGGAAATAGCGCAAACAGCTGTTGTAACATCTCGCCGCTGGTTACCACCAGCGTGGTAATACCGCGATCGCGCCAGCGACGACCTTCAATCGCGCCGTCATAGCGCTTTTCACAGCGTTGATAACACTCGCAATACGCCACGTGCGCGCCGCGGGCAACCAGCGTTTCCGCCAGCAGCTCACGGCCTGGGCTGCCGCGCAGGATTAACGCACGCTTGCCGTTCACCTGCTGGAGAGCATGAAGACGCACCAGCTCTTCGCTGGTTTCCCGCGCATGAGGATAGTCTACTTTCAGATTTGTGACGGTATGCAGCGCCAGCGCGGTGCTGCGCCCAATAGCATAATAGTCGAGGTCGTCTCGCCATGCCGCTGCGCTCGCCTGCATAACCGGATGCGCGAAGTGCACCACTTGCTGTGACAGGAGAAAAACCAGATCGCCTGGCTGCAGCGTGGCAAGCGTTTGTGGCAGAGAAGAGAGATCGCGACCCGGCGTAAATTCAATGAGCGGGAGCGTCCACGCCAGCTTGCCAAGCGTACGCAGTCGGGCGACCAGTTCGCTGGCGGCGGGCTCTGGCCGGGTCACAAGAATCGTCATACGGGCGGCTGTCCCTGATAGACTTCATGCAGGATTTCACGCGCGCCGCCGTTGAGCAGCTCGTCGGCCAATGAAATGCCCATGTGTTCAGCCTGATCGCGGGGGCCGCGGCGTTCGCCGACCACCATTTGATGGCCATCTGGCGAGCCCACCAGCCCGCGTAGCCACAGCTCATCGCCTTCCAGCACGGCGAAGCTGCCAATCGGTACCTGGCAACCGCCTTCAAGACGGGTATTCATGGCGCGTTCCGCGCGCACGCACACCGCCGTATCACTGTGATTAAGGGCGCTCAGCAGTGTGATCAACTCGGCGTCATCGAGCCGGCATTCAATACCCACGGCGCCTTGTCCCACGGCGGGCAGCGAATATTCAGCGGGCAGCGCCTGGCGGATGCGGCTCTCCAGCCCCAGTCGCTTTAGGCCTGCCGCTGCCAGAATAATGGCGTCGTATTCACCTGCATCAAGCTTACTGAGACGGGTGCCGACGTTGCCACGCAGCGAGCGAATAATCAGGTCGGGACGACGGGCGCTAATTTGACACTGACGACGCAGGCTCGAGGTGCCAACAATGGCGCCCTGAGGAAGCTCATCAAGGGAGGCGTAACGGTTAGAAACAAAGGCGTCGCGCGGATCGTCGCGCTCGCAAATCGTTACAAGGCCTAACCCTTCAGGAAACGCGACGGGCACATCTTTCATGGAGTGCACCGCAAGATCGGCGCGATTTTCCAGCATCGCCTGTTCAAGCTCTTTAACAAACAGTCCCTTACCACCTACTTTGGCGAGCGGCGTATCAAGGATGATGTCACCTTTGGTGACCATCGGCACCAGCTCAACGCGCAGGCCGGGATGGGCCGCCATTAGACGCTGTTGAACATATTGTGCCTGCCATAAAGCGAGGGGACTTTGCCTGGTAGCAATTCTGAAAATTTTGTTTAACATGCTGTTAACCATTTTGATCGTTCATCGATTATCCTATCATTGATAGGGGAATGCTGTCAGTTTCAACGGATTGAAAAGGCCGCGCGGATAAAACAGGGTGTCAAATGCCCTGTTCTGCTCAGTTCGCGCCCTGAAAAAGCAGAGAGTGAGCGGAACATGCTAAACTGTCAGCTAGCGTAACTTTCTTTACGGTCAATCCTCCTGGTGTTAAATTGATCACGTTTCCAGCAATTATTTGCCCACGATCTTTATTATTAAGCGGTGAATGCGGGAAGCAGGGTGTTTAACACTGGGACAATCAGGCGAAACGTCTTGTACCTCTATATTGAGACACTGAAACAGAGACTGGATGCAATCAATCAGCTGCGCGTTGATCGCGCGCTGGCTGCCATGGGGCCTGCCTTTCAGCAGGTCTACAGTCTGCTGCCAACATTATTGCATTGTCATCATCCCTTGATGCCGGGCTACCTTGAGGGGAGCGTTCCGCATGGCATCTGTTTCTTCACGCCTGATGAAAACCAGCTGCAACTCTTGCAACAGCTCGCCGGTGACCAACCGCTTAACCTGAACGCCACCGCCAAAGGTGAGCGTCCTATTACCGGTATCTATTCCATGGGCAGTACCTCGTCGGTGGGGCAGAACAGCGTCTCCGATCTCGACATTTGGGTATGCCATCAATCCTGGCTCGACAACGAAGAACGCCTGAATCTGCAGCGTAAGTGTACCTTGCTGCAAAAATGGTGCGTGTCGATGGGTGTGGAAGTGAGCTTCTTCCTGATTGACGAAAACCGCTTCCGTCACAATGAAAGCGGCAGCCTGGGCGGTGAAGATTGCGGCTCGACCCAGCATATTTTGCTGTTGGATGAGTTTTACCGCACCGCCGTGCGTATGGCTGGCAAACGTATTCTGTGGAATATGGTGCCCGGCGAAGAAGAGCATCATTACGACGATTACGTGATGTCGCTCTACTCGCAAGGCGTGCTGACACCCAATGAGTGGCTGGATCTGGGCGGCATCGGCACGTTGTCAGCGGAAGAGTATTTTGGTGCCAGCCTGTGGCAACTGTATAAGAGCATCGACTCCCCCTACAAAGCCGTGCTGAAAACCTTGCTGCTAGAGGCCTACAGCTGGGAGTACCCCAATACGCAGCTACTGGCTATGGACATCAAGCAGCGGCTGCACGATGGGGAGATTGTCTGCTTTGGCCTCGATCCTTACTGCATGATGCTGGAGCGCGTTACGCGCTACCTCACCAGCGTAGATGACATGGCGCGCCTGGACCTGGTGCGCCGCTGCTTCTATTTAAAAGTGTGCGAGAAGCTCTCCAGCGAAGAGCATCACGCTCACCGTTCGGGATGGCGGCGCGAGATCCTGTCCCAGTTAGTCAAAGAGTGGGGCTGGGATGACGAAAAGCTGGCGGTGCTGGATAACCGCGCCCAGTGGAAAATCGAACGCGTGCGCGAAGCCCATAATGAGCTGTTGGATGCGATGATGCAGAGCTATCGCAACCTCATCCGCTTTGCGCGTCGCAACAATTTAAGCGTCAGCGCCAGCCCGCAGGATATTGGGGTGCTGACCCGTAAACTGTACGCCGCGTTCGAAGCGCTGCCAGGCAAAGTCACGCTGGTGAATCCGCAAATTTCGCCGGATTTGTCAGAAGAACATCTGACAATCATCCACGTGCCGGAAGGGCGTGCTAACCGCGCGGGCTGGTATCTGTACAACCAGGCGCCGGACATGGATTCGATCATTAGCCACCAGCCGCTGGAGTACAACCGTTACCTGAACAAGCTCGTGGCTTGGGCGTGGTTCAATGGCTTACTTACCAGCAAAACGCGTCTGCACATGAAAGGGAATGCGTTTTGCGACCTGCCGCGACTGCAGGAGTTGGTTAACGATGTGTCGAGCCACTTCCCGCTGCGTCTGCCCGCGCCAACGGCAAAAGCGCTCTACAGCCCGTGTGAAATTCGCCATCTGGCCATCATCATCAACCTCGAACAGGATCCCACCGCCGCGTTCCGCAATCAGGTGGTGCACTTTGATTTCCGTAAGCTTGACGTGTTCAGCTTTGGCCAGCAGCAGCAATGCCTGATTGGCAGCGTGGATCTGCTGTACCGCAACTCCTGGAATGAAGTGCGTACGCTGCATTTCAGCGGTGAACAGGCGATGATCGAAGCGCTGAAGACCATTTTGGGCAAAATGCATCAGGATGCTTCTCCGCCGGACACGGTGGAAGTGTTCTGCTACAGCCAGCATCTGCGTGGGCTTATTCGCACCCGCGTTCAGCAGCTGGTGTCAGAGTGTATTGAGCTGCGCCTCTCCAGCACGCGTCAGGAACCCGGTCGCTTCAAAGCGCTGCGTATGGCTGGCCAAACGTGGGGACTGTTTTTCGAGCGCATGAGCGTTTCGGTGCAGAAGCTGGAAAATGCCGTGGAGTTTTACGGCGCGATTTCTAATAACAAGCTGCACGGTTTGTCGATCAAAGTGGAAACCCAGCAAACGCCGCTGCCGCCCGTGGTCAATGGCTACGCCAGCGAAGGGATTATTCAGTTCTTCTTTGAAGACACCACCAACGATCGCGGCTTCAATATTTATATCCTTGACGAAAGTAACCGCGTTGAGGTGTATCACCACTGTGAAGGCAGCAAAGAAGAGCTGGTGCGCGATGTCAGCCGGTTCTACTCCTCCTCGCACGATCGGTTTACCTACGGTTCCAGCTTTATCAATTTCAACCTGCCGCAGTTCTACCAGATCGTGAACACCGGTGAACGCTTCCAGGTGATTCCGTTTCGCAGTCAGACGCTTGCCCAACTCTGCGCCACGCCACCGGACAACGACAACGGTGACTTCCAGCCGCGCTACCAAATGCATTGATACTGCGCGCTCTGGCGCAAGGCAGACGTTTATGCTCTGACGGCCGCGTGGATTTGCGGCTATTTCCTGTTGCTTTTACACCATCAACTGCGATGATAAGCAGCCATGGCTTAAGGAAAAAACGAGCAGAAAACATGAGAAAAATGATAAGCCAGCTTGGCATGGCGCTGGCGCTGGCCAGCCTTGTCGGCTGTGGCCTGAAAGGACCGCTGTATTTCCCCCCGCAGGAAAAATCGACCACCGGCAAACAGCAGGTCACTGAGCAGCAGAAAAAAGCCGCGCAGAACGCCGATGTGAATGGTCTGGTGACCAGCAAACCGGGTATGCAGGCGAACTAATTTCTATGAGTCATCCGGCGGAGCAGAAAATGCAGTTCTCAAAAATGCACGGTCTCGGCAACGATTTCATGGTTGTGGATGCCGTCACGCAAAACGTTTTTTTTTCGCCGGAACTGATTCGCCGCCTGGCGGATCGGCATCTGGGGATCGGCTTTGATCAGCTGCTGATTGTTGAACCGCCTTACGATCCCGATCTGGATTTTCACTACCGCATATTCAACGCTGACGGCAGTGAAGTGGCGCAGTGTGGTAACGGCGCCCGCTGTTTTGCGCGCTTTGTTCGCCTGAAGGGCTTGACCAACAAAAGCGATATCCGCGTCAGCACCCAGACCGGACGCATGGTGCTCAGCGTCACCCACGACGAGCTGGTGCGCGTTAACATGGCTGAGCCCAATTTTGAGCCACAGCAGGTGCCACTGCGTGCAAACAAAGCCGAAAATCTCTATTTGCAGCGCGTCGCCGAACAAACGGTGATGTTTGGCGCTGTCTCCATGGGCAATCCGCACTGCGTTATCCAGGTGGAAAGCGTCACCAGCGCGCCGGTTGAGACGCTTGGCCCCGCGCTGGAGAGCCACGAACGCTTTCCCGAGCGCGTTAACGTCGGCTTTATGGAAGTCGTGAACGCCGAGCATATTCGCCTGCGCGTGTATGAACGGGGCGCAGGTGAAACCCAGGCGTGCGGCAGCGGCGCGTGTGCGGCCGTGGCCTGCGGTATTCAACAGGGTATCCTGGCAGAAAACGTTCGCGTTGATTTACCGGGCGGCACGCTGCATATCGCCTGGAAAGGCGCCGGTCAGCCGCTGTTCATGACAGGTCCAGCCACACACGTCTACGATGGGTTTATTCATCTATGAAAAATATCGAAGAGCAAACCGACAGCGCGGTTTTGCTGGACGATCGGTCGGTTAGCGATTATCTGCGCCAGAATCCCGATTTTTTTATCCGTAATGCGCGTCAGGTAGAGCAGATGACGGTGCCGCATCCGGTGCGCGGAAGCGTGTCGCTGGTGGAGTGGCACATGGCACGCCAACGCAACCACATTCGGCAGCTCGAAGAGGAGATCACGCTGCTGATGGAGCAGGCCACGGCCAACCATCAGCTGTTTGATCGCCTGCTGGCGCTGCAAGGCCATCTGGCCGCCGCCGATAGCCTGCAGGACATGCTAACGCGACTGCATCGCTGGGCGCGTGAGTTGGGCTTGGCCGGTGCCAGTCTGCGTCTGTTTAACGATCAATGGCACATCGGCGCGCCCTCTGATTTCACGCAGCTTGGGCTGTCGCGTCAGGCCTTTGAGCCGCTGCGCATTCAGCGTTTTGGCGATGCGCACCATTATCTCGGCAATCTGAACGGTCCTGAACTGCTGCTGCTTCTGCCGCAGGCCAAAGCGATTGGCTCGGTGGCGATGTCGCTGATGGGCGAGCACGGCGAGCTGGGCGTGTTGATCTTTACCAGCCGTGATAATCAGCACTATCAGGCGGGCATGGGCACGCTGCTGCTACAGCATTTGGCGCAGATGCTGCCCGAGCTGCTGTCCCGTTGGATCGCGCGTGCATGAGTCCGCTGCTGCCCGCCGTTGATGGCTTTCTGCGCTATGTCAAAGTTGAACGCCAGCTCAGTCCGTTGACGCAAAAAAACTATACCCGCCAGCTACACGCCATCGTCGCGCTCGCCGACGAAATGCACATCGTGAGTTGGGCGCAGCTCGAGCCGGCGCAGGTGCGCCAGCTGGCGGCGCGCAGTCGGCGCGGCGGCCTGCAAGCCAGTAGCCTGGCGCTGCGCATGTCGGCGCTGCGCAGCTTCCTTGACTGGCAGGTCAGCCAGGGGATGATAAGCGCCAATCCCGCGAAAGGAATTGCCACACCGCGTAACGCTCGCCATTTGCCGAAAAACATGGACGTGGATGAAGTTAACCAACTGCTGGAGATCGACTTAAGCGATCCGCTGGCAGTGCGTGACCGCGCGATGTTGGAAACGATGTACGGCGGCGGCTTGCGTTTATCGGAACTGGTGGGGATGGATTGCCGTCATCTTGACCTGGATGCCGGTGAAGTATGGGTGCTGGGCAAAGGCAGCAAAGAGCGTCGCGTACCTATTGGGGGCACGGCTGTCACCTGGCTTAAGCACTGGTTTACCCTGCGCGACACCTTCGCGCCAAAGGATGATGCGGTGTTTATCTCCTCACGCGGCAGCCGTATTTCCGCGCGTAATGTCCAAAAGCGCTTCGCCGAATGGGGAATTCGCCAGGGCGTTGCGAGCCATATTCATCCACATAAGCTGCGCCACTCGTTTGCCACGCACTTACTGGAATCAAGCGGCGACCTGCGCGCGGTACAGGAACTGCTGGGACACGCCAATCTGTCCACCACACAAATCTATACCCACCTTGATTTTCAGCACCTGGCAACGGTGTACGATGCCGCGCATCCACGTGCTAAACGAGGAAAATCGTCATGAAGTTTTATCGCTCGCTCGGTCCAATCAAGGCGATCACCTTCGATCTGGACGACACGCTGTATGACAATCATCCGGTGATCCGCAAAACCACCGCCGAGGCGCACGCCGCGCTGCAGGCTTATCATCCTGCGCTGCACGACTTCACGCCTGCGGATTATCAGGCGATACGCGACGCGCTGCTGGCGCGCGAGCCGGACATTTATCACGACGTGTCAGAGTGGCGTCGACGCTCGGTAGAGCAGGCGCTGCTGAATGTTGGCCTGACCGCCACCGAAGCCCGCGCGGGTGCACATGAGGTGATGGCCGTGTTTCACCGCTGGCGCAGCGACGTGGCGATGCCGGACGAGACGCACCGCACGCTGGCGTGGCTGGCCGATCGCGTACCGCTGGTGGCGATCACGAACGGCAACGCCGATCCTGAAAAGCTCGGTATTCACACCTATTTTCAGTTTGCGCTCCGTGCCGGTCCGCACGGCCGCGCCAAACCGTGGCAGGACATGTATCACCTGGCCGCCGAACGACTGGCGCTGGCGCCTGAACATATTTTGCACGTTGGCGACGATCTCACCACTGACGTGGCGGGCGCGCTGCGCGCCGGACTGCAGGCGTGCTGGATCAACCTGCGCGCCGGTAACCTGATGCACATTGCCGATGCCCGGCAACTCCCGCATCTCGAAATTCATCAGTTGGCAGCGCTGACCGCGTTGATATAATAGCTGTAAATATATCCAGCTGCATGCCTTCCGCTTTTGCTTGCCGCGCGCCGCGGCAGCCGCGAACGAGAAGGGATGCGCCCCCACATCTTTAAACGGTGCTTATGGACGTTTCTGAACTGCTTAACGGCTTGAATGACAAACAGCGCGAGGCGGTGGCCGCTCCGCGCAGCAACCTTCTGGTGCTAGCCGGTGCAGGCAGTGGTAAAACGCGCGTACTGGTGCACCGCATCGCTTGGCTGCTGTCGGTAGAGAACTGCTCGCCGTATTCCATTATGGCCGTGACCTTTACCAACAAAGCGGCGGCGGAGATGCGCCATCGCATCGATCAGCTGATCGGCACCAGCCAGGGCGGCATGTGGATCGGCACCTTTCACGGTCTGGCGCACCGTTTGCTGCGCGCCCATCACCTGGATGCCGGGCTGCCGCAGGATTTCCAAATTCTCGACAGCGACGATCAGCTGCGCCTGCTCAAGCGCCTGATCAAGGCGATGAATCTGGATGAGAAGCAGTGGCCCGCCCGTCAGGGCATGTGGTACATCAATGGCAAAAAAGATGAGGGCCTGCGGCCCAAGCACATTGAAAGCTACGGTAACCCGGTTGAACAAACCTGGCTGCGTATCTATCAGGCTTACCAGGAAGCGTGCGATCGCGCCGGACTGGTGGACTTCGCCGAACTGCTGCTGCGCGCGCATGAGCTGTGGCTGAACAAACCGCACATTCTCAACCACTACCGCGAACGTTTTAGCAACGTGCTGGTGGATGAGTTCCAGGATACCAACAACATTCAGTACGCCTGGATTCGCATGCTAGCCGGGGAGACCGGCCGCGTGATCATCGTGGGCGATGACGACCAGTCAATCTATGGCTGGCGCGGCGCGCAGGTCGAGAATATCCAGCGCTTTTTGCAGGATTTCCCCGGTGCGGAGACCATTCGCCTGGAGCAGAACTACCGCTCTACCAATAACATCCTGAAAGCGGCTAACGCCCTGATCGCCAATAACAACGGACGCCTCGGCAAAGAGCTGTGGACCGACGGCAGCGACGGAGAAAAGATCTCGATTTACTGCGCCTTTAATGAGCTGGATGAAGCGCGCTACGTGGTGAATCGCATCAAAACCTGGCATGAAAACGGCAACGCGCTACAGGATTGCGCCATTCTTTATCGCAGTAACGCCCAGTCGCGCGTACTGGAAGAGGCGCTATTGCAAGCCAGTATGCCGTATCGTATTTACGGCGGTATGCGCTTCTTCGAACGCCAGGAGATCAAAGACGCGTTGGCCTACCTGCGCCTGATGGCGAATCGTAATGACGACGCGGCGTTTGAGCGCGTGGTTAACACGCCGGTGCGCGGCGTCGGCGATCGCACCCTTGACGTGGTACGCCAGACGGCGCGTGAACGCCAGCTGACGCTGTGGCAGGCGACGCGTGAACTGCTGCAGAACAAAGCCCTGGCTGGCCGTGCCGCCGCTGCGCTTCAGCGTTTCTGCGAGCTGGTGGAGTCGCTGGCCACTGAAACCGCCGAGATGCCGCTGCACGTCCAAACTGACCGGGTCATCAAGGATTCCGGCCTGTGGGTGATGTATGAACAAGAGAAAGGCGAAAAAGGCCAGGCGCGTATCGAAAACTTAGAGGAACTGGTGACCGCAACGCGCCAGTTTAGCTACCAGGACGAAGATGAAGATCTGATGCCGCTGCAGGCGTTTTTGTCGCATGCGGCGCTGGAAGCCGGCGAAGGGCAGGCGGACAAATGGCAGGATGCGGTGCAGCTGATGACGCTGCATTCGGCGAAAGGCCTTGAGTTCAGTCAAGTGTATATCGTGGGTATGGAAGAGGGCATGTTCCCCAGCCAGATGTCGCTGGATGAGGGCGGACGGCTGGAAGAGGAGCGTCGCCTGGCCTACGTCGGCGTAACCCGCGCCATGCAAAAATTGACGCTGACCTACGCGGAAACGCGCCGCCTTTATGGTAAGGAAGTGTATCACCGTCCGTCGCGCTTTATCGGTGAACTGCCAGAAGCGTGCGTGGAAGAGGTGCGCTTACGTGCCAGCGTGAGCCGTCCGGTGAGCCATCAGCGTATGGGTACGCCCGTTGCCCAAAACGACAGCGGCTTCACGCTGGGCCAGCGCGTGCGCCACGCCAAGTTTGGTGAAGGCACCATTATCAACCTGGAAGGCAGCGGCGAGCACAGCCGCTTGCAGGTGGCCTTTACCGGACAGGGGATCAAGTGGCTGGTCGCTGCCTATGCCCGACTGGAAACGGTGTAGCGCGGTTGCGCTACCTTGACGACTTTTTCGTCTCAGCGTAACATGCGCCCACTATTATCAAGAGAGGACAATGCCTTGGACGCGCCCAGTCGATGCTGGCTCTATCCCCTGGTTTCCAGGATCATCTAAGGCTACCTCTCTGCTGGTAGCCTTCGATGTTATCAGCGACCTCCCTCTACACTCTCGTCGCATGAGTCAGCACTGATTTATCCTTGAAGCGAAAGTTTCCGCGTTCAGGCTTTGCCGTGCCCGTTTTGCCTTCGGCATCCCGGTTCACCGCCTTGTCCCATGAAGTCTGCAATGGGGAGTATTGCTATGCTGAGCGCCTTTAAACTTGAGCGCGATCGCCTGACGCGTATCGAGCTGGAAGAGAATAACGATAACCTGCACACCTCGGTGTGGGTGGATTTGATTGAGCCCGACGACAGCGAGCGTGAGCGCGTGCAGTCTGAACTGGGGCAAAGCCTGGCGACCCGGCCGGAGCTGGAAGATATCGAAGCCTCCGCGCGTTTTTTTGAAGACGAAGATGGCCTGCACATCCACTCCTTCTTTTTCTTTGAGGATGCCGAAGATCACGCCGGAAACGCCACGGTGGCGTTCACCATTCGTGAGGACCGCCTTTATACGCTGCGCGAGCGTGAACTGCCCGCGTTCCGTCTTTACCGCATGCGCGCGCGCAATCAGACGCTGATTGATGGCAACGCCTATGAGCTGCTGCTGGATCTGTTTGAAACCAAAATCGAACAGCTGGCGGACGAGATTGAAAACATCTACAGCGCACTGGAAAAGCTGAGCCGCGTGATCATGGAGGGCCAGCAGGGCGAAGAGTATGACGAGGCGCTGTCGCGTCTGGCGGAGCTGGAGGATATCGGTTGGAAAGTGCGTCTGTGTCTGATGGATACCCAGCGCGCGCTGAACTTCCTGGTACGCAAAGCCCGGCTGCCCAGCAACCAGCTGGAACAGGCGCGGGAAATTTTGCGCGACATCGAATCGCTGCTGCCGCATAACGAATCGCTGTTCCAGAAGGTGAACTTCCTGATGCAGGCGGCGATGGGCTTTATCAATATCGAACAGAACCGCATCATCAAAATCTTCTCGGTGGTCTCGGTGGTGTTCCTGCCGCCGACGCTGGTGGCCTCCAGCTACGGCATGAACTTTGAGTTTATGCCAGAACTGAAATGGAGCTTTGGCTACCCAGGCGCGATTGGCCTGATGATTCTGGCCGGGCTGGCACCGTACCTCTACTTCAAACGCAAAAACTGGCTGTAAGCGAAACGCCCGCTTCCTGCATCTTCTGCGTCGCCCGCCTGTGGCGACGACTTGAATTATGATGAAGGAAGCGTAACCTGTTGCCTTCTCTCACTTTTCGCGTCCGAGCTTATGTCACGTTTCTCCTTATGGCAGCAGTGGACTCTGTTGCTGATCGCCTCGCTGCTGTTGGGCGTTGTTCTCCAGCTGTTCCATCTCCCCGCCGCGCTATTATTGGGGCCGATGATCGTCGGCACATTCATGGGGCTGTCCGGCGCCACGGTGCGCATTGATAAACGTTTCTTTGTGGGCGCGCAGGCGGTGCTGGGCTGCATGATTGGCCAGAGTTTGTCGCCCGCCATTCTGACACCGCTGCTGCACGACTGGCCGATTGTACTGGCGGTGCTGCTGCTGACGCTGGCGGCCAGCGGGCTCTCTGGCTTCTTGCTGGTGCGCTTTAGTCACCTGCCGGGGCCGACCGGCGCCTGGGGCTCGTCCCCGGGGGGCGCATCGGCGATGGTCGCGATGGCCGGTGATTTTGGTGCGGATGTGCGCCTGGTGGCGTTTATGCAGTATCTGCGCGTGCTGTTCGTGGCCACCGCCGCCGCGGTGGTGGCGCGTATTGGCCTCGGCAGCGAAGGCGGCACGGCGGATCTGGTGTGGTTTCCGCCGCTGCAGAGCGGATTTTTACTGACGTTGCTGGTGATGGCGCTGGGTGCCTGGCTCGGGCAAACGCTGCGTATTCCCTCTGGCGCGCTGCTGCTCCCCGCATTGATGGGCGCGACCCTGCACGGCACGGGTATCGCCACGTTGCAGGTGCCGGAGTGGCTGCTGGCGCTGGCCTACGCGCTCATTGGCTGGAGCGTGGGGCTGCGCTTTACGCGTCCCATTTTCTTTCTGGCGCTGCGCACGCTGCCGCAAATGCTGGCCTCTATTTTCGGGTTAATGCTGCTCTGCGGCGGACTGGCCTGGATGCTGACGCGCGTGCTGCACGTGGATTTAATGACCGCTTATCTGGCGACCAGTCCGGGCGGGTTGGATACCGTAGCGATCATCGCCGCCGGTACCCGCGTTGATATGGCGTTTGTTATGGCCATGCAGACGCTGCGTCTGTTCACTATTCTGCTCACTGGCCCGGCGATGGCGCGCTTTATTTCACGCTTTGCGCGTGCGGGCTGAGAACCGCACGGCATCAACAATAAAGATGGCCAGCGCCAGCCAAATAAAGCCAAACGTAACCAGCTTGTCGGTGGTCAGGTGTTCACCGTAAAACAGCACCGCCAGCAGGAACATCAGCGTTGGGCCGAGGTACTGAAAGAAGCCCACCGTGGAGAGGCGCAGACGCGCGCAGGCCGCCGCGAACAGCATCAGTGGAATCGTCGTGACGATCCCAGCGGCCACCAGCTTGAGGTTCAGCATCAGCGGATTGGCGCTGAGGTGGCTGGTGGCGCTGTCGGCAAAACCAAACAGATAAATCGCCGCCAGCGGGAACAGCCAGGCGGTTTCAATGAGCATGCCGCTCTGCGCATCGACCTGAATCTTTTTACGTAGCAGAGCGTAGAACGCAAAACTCAGCGCCAGGCCCAGTGCGATAATGGGCAGCGAGCCAAACTGCCACAGCTGCACCAGCACGCCGAGGGTCGCCAGCGCCACGGCCAGCCACTGCAGCCTGCGAAAACGCTCGCGCAGGAACAGCATGCCAAACACCACATTGATCAGCGGGTTGATAAAATAGCCGAGGCTGGCTTCCAGCATGTGCTGATTGTTCACCGCCCAGATAAACAGCAGCCAGTTACCACCGATGGTTAGCGCCGTAAGCGCCAGTAGCAGCACTTTTTTGGGCTGCGTCACCACTTTCGAGACCTGTTTCCAGCTTCGGCTCAGGGTAATTAAGATCAGCATAAACAGCGCCGACCAAATCACGCGGTGAGTCATGATTTCGGTGGGAGGAACGGCTTTAACCAGCTTGAAGTAGGCCGGTGCGATGCCCCAGATAAAGTAAGCGCCGAGCGCGTAACCGATGCCCTGCCGCGTTTGTTGCGTATCCATGATGCGTGTCCAGAAAGTGGCGTGCAAGTGAGAGATGTTAACCGATGAGGTAAGTGGCGGTGGCGGTGGCGATGTAATCGCCCTGCTGATTATGCAGCTCAACCCGCGCCACGGCGACCTTATTGCCCGCGCGCAGCAGCGTGCTGGCCGCCACAAAGCGCTCGCCGCGGCCGGGCCGGAGGTAATCCACGCGCATATCAATGGTGCCCATGCGCGCCAGACGCTGACGCAGCATCTCTTCACTGATCTGCGCGTCACGCGACAGCGCGTGGCTAACGCACACCAGACCGGCCGCCACGTCCAGCACCGAGGCGATGACGCCGCCGTGTAGAATCTGCTGTGCCGCGTTGCCGACCAGCATGGTTTTATTGGCGAAGCTGAGTTCGGCATAGTTGGCGTCCAGACGATCCAGCTCCAAACCCAGCGCCTGATTAAACGGCATGTGATACACGAAAATTTCGCCAATCAAGTGGCGCGCTTCCTGCGGTGTCAGCAACGGGGATGACATAAACCTTGCCTTAAAATGTTAACGAGTTGTGTATCTTAAGCTGCCCCTGCATCGCTTTCCAGTTTCAAAAATCGCCGCTGAACAATGTGGCGCTTTGCGTGTAGAATGGCCTGCTTTTTGAACCGTCGCCCTGATGAGACGATACATTGACGCCGTTCTTTCGGAGAATATTATGCGTAAGCTTTACGCTTTGATCGCTGCGGCATTGATGCTGCCTGCGCTGGCTTTGGCTGATGAAGCCACAATAAAAGAGGTGCACGATGCCCCTGCGGTGAGAGGCAGTATCATTGCCAATCTGCTGGAGAAGCACGATAACCCGTTTGTGCTGTACCCTTACGAAAACAACTATCTGCTCTATACCTACACCAGTGACATGAATAAAGAGGCGATTTCGTCTTACAACTGGGCAGACAAAGCCAAGAACGATGAAGTAAAATTCCAGCTCAGCCTGGCATTTCCGCTGTGGCGGGGCATTTTGGGCGACAACTCTGTGCTGGCCGCCTCTTATACTCAGCGTTCGTGGTGGCAGCTCTCTAACCGTGGTGCGTCGTCGCCGTTCCGCGAAACCAACTATGAGCCGCAGATTTTCCTCGGCTGGGCCACGGATTACGATTTCGCAGGCTGGACGCTGCGCGATGTTGAACTGGGCCTGAACCATCAGTCCAACGGTCGCAGCGACCCGACCTCACGCAGCTGGAACCGCGTATATGCCCGTCTGATGGCGCAGAACGGTAACTTCCTCGCGGAAATCAAACCTTGGTATCGTCTGCCGGAAAGCGCGAACAATGACGATAACCCGGACATCACCAAATACATGGGTTACTACCGCGCGAAGCTGGGTTACATGGTCGGTGACAGCATCTACAGCGTGGAAGGCAACTACAACTGGAACAGCGGCTACGGCGGCGCCACCTTCGCCTGGAGCTATCCTATCAGCGAGCACGTGCGTTTCTATACCCAAGTTTTCAGCGGTTATGGTGAATCGCTCATCGACTACAACCATCGTCAAACGCGCGTGGGCGTGGGCGTAACGCTTAACGATCTGTTCTAAATAGTCAAAACAGGATTACCGTGGCAACATCGGCAGTGCTAAATCAGGAAATGCTGGCGCAGCAGGTTCTTCATGACACCTTCGGCTATCAGCAGTTTCGTCCCGGCCAGCAAACGATTATCGAAACGGCGCTTGCCGGACGTGACTGCCTGGTGGTTATGCCCACCGGCGGCGGTAAGTCGTTGTGCTATCAAATTCCCGCGCTGGTGCGCGATGGGTTGACGCTGGTGGTTTCGCCGCTGATTTCGCTGATGAAAGATCAGGTCGATCAGCTGCTGGCCAACGGCGTCGCGGCGGCCTGTCTGAATTCAACGCAGACGCGCGAACAGCAGCAGCAGGTGATGGCAGATTGCCGCACCGGCAAGTTAAAGCTGCTGTATATCGCGCCGGAGCGGCTGATGATGGATAACTTCCTCGACGGCTTGCAGCATTGGAATCCGGTGATGCTGGCCGTGGATGAAGCGCACTGCATTTCGCAGTGGGGCCATGATTTCCGGCCGGAATACGGTGCGTTGGGGCAGCTGCGTCAGCGCTTCCCGGCGCTGCCAGTGATGGCGCTGACCGCCACCGCCGATGAAACCACGCGTAATGACATTGTGCATCTGCTGCAGATGCACGATCCGCTGATTCAACTGAGCAGTTTTGACCGTCCTAATATTCGCTATACGCTGGTGGAGAAATTCAAACCCAGCGAACAGCTGCTGCGCTACGTGCAGGAGCAGCGCGGCAAAAGCGGCATCATCTACTGTAACAGCCGCGCTAAAGTAGAAGATACTGCGGCGCGTCTGCAAAGTCGTGGCCTGAGCGCAGGGGCCTATCACGCCGGCATCGACAGCGAACAGCGGGCGCGCGTGCAGGAAGCGTTTCAGCGTGACGATCTGCAAATTGTGGTCGCCACCGTGGCGTTTGGCATGGGCATTAACAAGCCCAATGTGCGCTTTGTGGTGCATTTTGATATTCCGCGCAACATTGAATCCTATTATCAGGAAACCGGACGTGCCGGGCGCGATGGTCTGCCTGCCGAAGCGATGATGCTCTACGATCCGGCGGACATGGCGTGGCTGCGCAAGTGTCTTGAAGAGAAAATGCCGGGTCCGCTGCAGGACATTGAGCGCCACAAGCTGAATGCGATGGGGGCGTTTGCCGAGGCGCAAACCTGCCGTCGTCTGGTGCTGCTGAACTATTTTGGCGAAGGGCGTCAAAAGCCCTGCGGTAACTGTGATATCTGCCTCGATCCGCCGCGCCGCTATGACGGCCTGGTGGAAGCGCAGAAGGCGCTCTCCTGTATTTATCGCACCGGGCAGCGCTTTGGCATGAGCTATATTGTTGAAGTGCTGCGCGGCTCAACCAACCAGCGCCTGCGCGATAATGGTCACGATAAGCTGCCGGTCTACGGCATCGGACGCGATCAAAGCCAGGAGCACTGGATCAGCGTGCTGCGTCAGCTGATTCACCTTGGCATGGTGACGCAAAATATTGCCCTCCACTCGGCACTGCAGCTGACCGAAGCGGCGCGACCGGTGCTGCGTGCGGAAGTGCCGCTGATGTTAGCGGTACCGCGTACCGTGGCGGTGAAAAGCCGCAGCGGCAACGCGCCTAAAGTCTACGGCGGCAATTACGACCGCAAGCTGTTTGCCAAGCTGCGTAAGTTGCGTAAAGCCATTGCCGATGAAGAGAATATCCCGCCGTACGTGGTGTTTAATGACGCAACGCTGATCGAAATGGCGGAGCAGGTGCCGGTGACGGCCTCCGAGATGCTGAGCGTCAACGGCGTAGGCCATCGCAAGCTGGAACGCTTTGGTAAGCCCTTCCTGTTAATGATTAAAGAACATCTTGATGAAGCCTAAAGGAAAGACAACATGCTGATGTTATTTGCCACCGTGGCGCTGGTGCATTTAGTGGCGCTGATGAGCCCTGGCCCGGATTTTTTCTTTGTGTCACAAACCGCCGCCAGCCGATCGCGTAAAGAAGCCATGCTTGGCGTGCTGGGTATTACGCTGGGCATTGTTATTTGGGCCGGTGTGGCGCTGATGGGGCTGCATCTGATTCTGGCCAAAATGGCGTGGCTGCATGACATCATTATGGTGGGTGGCGGCTTATATCTGCTGTGGATGGGCTGGCAGCTGCTGCGCTCCGCGCGCCACCGTCATCGGCATCCGCACAGCGCGCCACCTACGGTGGAGCTGCCGAAGCGCGGCATGAGCTTTTTAAAGGGATTTCTCACAAACCTGTCTAACCCCAAGGCCATTATCTACTTTGGCAGCGTTTTTTCTCTGTTTGTGGGGAACGATGTCGGTGCCATTGAGCGCTGGGGCCTGTTTTTACTGATTGTCGGTGAAACCTTTGCCTGGTTTACGCTGGTGGCCGCGATTTTTGCGCTGCCGTGGATGCGCGATAAGTACCAGCGCCTGGCAAAATGGGTGGACGGCACCGCTGGCGTGCTGTTTGCGGGCTTCGGTCTTCATTTGATCATCTCGCGCTAAGCGCGACGTTTCCCCCGCCGTCGCGGGGGAGGCGGTGCGTCAGGCGATGCGTCGCGCGCTGGCTAGCAGCGCACCTACGGCCATAAACAGGCCGCCAAAGATACGATTTAACCGCTTCATCTGCTTCGGCCCCTTAATCCATCCGGCGATGCGCGTTGCCAGGGTGGCATAGCCAATCATCACGATGATATCCACCACAATGGTGGTGACGCCCAGGATCAGGTACTGCATCAGCTGAGGCTGATGCGGCTGGATAAACTGCGGGAACAGCGCGGCAAGAAACACAATGCTTTTGGGATTGGTGAGGTTCACCAGCAGCGCGCGCTGAAACAGCCGACGGCGCGGCATGGCTTTGGCGACGGCGTTGAGATCGATGCCGCCCGCTGCCCGCCACTGTTGAATGCCAAGCCATACCAGATAGGCCGCGCCGGCCCATTTCAGCACTTCAAACGCGACCATCGACTGAGAAAACAGCGCGCCCAATCCCGCACCCACCAGCACGATATGCACCGCCAGGCCAAGCTGCAAACCGGTAATCGACGCTACCGTGCCGCGATAGCCGTGGCTGATGCCGGTGCTCATGGTGTTGATGGCACCTGAGCCCGGAGAAAGGCTAAGAATTGTTGTGGTAAGCAGGTAGGTTAACCACCATTCAATGGTCATGGGTGACATTCCCTGAAGTAAGCGAAGTATGACACAATACGCCAGAACATCGCGGCACGCTATTCAGTGGATGCCTGCTAATGACGTTTTTTCCAGGAGGACGGATGCAGCATCACAAACAGAGCTGGCTCGGGCGTGAAAAGGCCTTTGCGGCGTTTGCGACCGGTCCGCTGCTGGACTTCTGGCGCCATCGAGAAGAGTGCGAATTTACCGGCGTCGGTAACCTCACGATCCGCTATGTCCGCTTTACTTCGCCGCAGCATCGTCGCGTGATTTTGATTGTGCCGGGACGCATTGAGAGCTACATCAAATACCCTGAGCTGGCCTACGATCTGTTTCACTGCGGCTACGACGTGGTGATCATCGATCATCGCGGGCAGGGCCGCTCCGATCGCCTGCTGGCCGATTCGCACCGGGGTCACGTGGTGGCGTTTAACGATTACGTTGACGATCTGGAAACGCTTTACCTGAAAGAGATCGTCAGTCATCACTATGAACAGCGCTACGTGCTGTCGCACTCGATGGGCGGCGCGATCCTCGCGCTGTTTCTGGCGCGCCAGCCGCAGGCGTTTCACGCCGCGGTATTCTCCGCTCCAATGTTTGGCATTGTGCTGCCGCTGCCGCCTTTTCTGGCGCATCGCATCCTTGACTGGGCCGAAAAGCTGCCGGCGCTACGCGATGGCTACGCGCTGGGAACCGGCCGCTGGCGTGCGCATCCGTTTGGCATGAATCGCCTGACGCACAGCCATGAACGCTATCGCCGCAGTCTGCGTTTCTACGCTGACGATCCAGCGATCCGCGTGGGCGGCCCGACCTATCATTGGGTGCGCGAAGGCGTACAGGCTGGGCGCGACATTCTGGCGCAGGTGGCGAATATTACCACGCCCACGCTGCTACTGCAGGCAAGCAAAGACGATGTGGTGGATAACCGATCGCAAGATGCCTTTTGCGCCGCGATGGCGCAGGCCGGCCATCCCTGTGAAGGCACCACGCCGTATGTTATTCAGGGCGCGCGTCATGAGATCCTGTTTGAATCCGATGCCATGCGTGCAGAAGCCCTCAACGCGGCGATCGCTTTTTTTGAGCGCCACGTTTAACCCTATAGCCCTTACCCGAGGTTTTACATGTATCACATTGTCGCATCCGATCTGGATGGCACGCTGCTTTCACCGGACCATCGCCTGACGCCTTTCGCGAGTAACACCCTTCAGGCGCTGGTGGCGCGCGATATCCACTTTATTTTTGCGACCGGACGCCACCACATTGATGTCGGTCAAATGCGCGATAAGCTGGCTATCCCGGCGTACATGATCACCTCCAACGGCGCGCGCGTGCACAATCCGGCGGGCGAGTTGGTGTTTAGCCACAACCTTGACGCCGACATCGCCAGCGATCTCTACGGCCTGCACTATCAGGATCCTGAGATCCTGACGCACGTTTATCGCGACGATGAGTGGTTTATTAACCGTCACGCACCGGAAGAGCAGGACTATTTCCGCGAATCGGTGTTTATGTATCAGGTTTACCAGCCCGGTATTCTGCCTACCGATGGCATTAGCAAAGTGTTTTTCACCTGTGACGATCCCGCGCGGCTGGTGCCGCTGGAGCAGGCGATTGAGGCGCGCTGGGGCGATCGCGTTAACGTCAGCTTTTCGCTGCCAACCTGTCTGGAAGTGATGGCGGGCGGCGTATCAAAAGGGCATGCGCTGGAGGCCGTTGCGCGCCAGCTGGGTCACTCGCTCGACGCCTGCATCGCTTTTGGCGACGGCATGAACGACGTTGAGATGCTAAGCATGTCTGGTAAAGGCTGCATCATGCGCAATGCGCAGCAGCGTTTGAAAGATACGCTGCCAACGCTGGAAGTGATTGGCAGCAACGCTGAAGACGCGGTACCGCATACGCTGCGTAACCTGTTTCTTGCGTAAATAAGGGCCGGGAAAACCGGCCCTTATCGATCACATCTGCGCCTGTTTATGCTTGTGCTCGCTCAGCATGGTGAGCAACAGCAGTACTACCGCTAACGCCGACCCGGCAATCATCACAATAAATCCGCCGTCCCAGCCGAAGAAATCCACGGTATAGCCGACGATAGCGCTGGCGGCGACCGATCCGCCAAGGTAGCCAAACAGGCCGGTGAAGCCCGCTGCCGTCCCGGCCGCTTTTTTCGGGGCCAGCTCCAGCGCGTGCAGGCCGATGAGCATCACCGGGCCGTAGATCAGGAAGCCGATCACGATCATGCACAGCATATCGATACCCGGATTGCCCGGTGGGTTGAGCCAGTACACCACGGTGGCGATGGTCACCAGCGTCATAAAGAACACACCCGTGGCGCCGCGGTTGCCGCGAAAGACCTTGTCTGACATCCAGCCGCACAGCAGGGTGCCTGGGATGCCCGCGTATTCATAAAAGAAGTAAGCCCAAGACGATTTATCCAGCGTAAAGTGCTTGACCTCTTTTAAATAGGTCGGCGACCAGTCGAGAATGCCGTAGCGCAGCAGATAGACAAAGACGTTGGCCAGCGCGATATACCACAACAGCTTGTTGGGCAGGATGTACTGCATAAAGATCTGTTTTGCCGTCAGCTCCTGTTCATGATTTTCGCTGTAATCGGCCGGATAATCATTTTTCCACGCTTCAATCGGCGGTAAACCGCATGACTGCGGTGTATCACGCATCAGCGCGAAGGCAATAATCGCGACCAGAATCGCGCCGAAGGCGGGCATGTAGAGCGCCGCTTTCCAGTCGTTGAACCACGCCATACCCAGCAGGAACAGCAGCGGGGGAATGCCGCCGCCGACGTTATGGGCGCAGTTCCAGACGGACACAATTCCGCCACGCTCTTTCTGTGACCACCAGTGCACCATCGTGCGTCCACAGGGCGGCCAGCCCATGCCCTGAAACCATCCGCACAAAAACAGCAGCACAAACATCACCATGATGCTGGAGGTTGCCCACGGCACAAAGCCCATAAACAGCATCACGGCTGCGGCCAGAATGAGCCCGGCGGGCAAGAAAACGCGAGGGTTTGAACGGTCAGAGACCGACCCCATGATGAATTTTGAAAAGCCGTAGGCTATAGAAATACCGGACAGTGCAAAGCCGAGATCCCCGCGCGAGAAGCCCTGTTCCACCAGGTACGGCATTGCCAGCGCAAAGTTTTTGCGCACCAAATAGTAGGCAGCATAGCCAAAGAAAATGCCGATGAAAATTTGCCAGCGTAGCCGGCGATAAAGGGGATCGACGTGCGCGTCGTCGACCCGCGGGCGGTGCGGTGCAGGTTTGAAAATACTTAACATGTGAGGCCCTCCAGGGCGCGATAATAGTTATAAATTCCCAGCAGGTTAGGGCGGCAATCATTGACGCCTTAATTGGAAAGCGGCTTTCCAATTCGCGCAAAGAATAGAGAGCCAAAGCGAAGGTTACTGTGATGTATGACACATTTGTTACAGTTTGATGACAGTGAAGCGCGAAAACAGCCAAGAAATGGTGGATTTCGCGCATAAGAGAGGACGGTGTGCGCGGAGGTTAGGCTATGCGTATTGATTGTTTTATTTTTGCTCACTTGTAAACCAGAAAAGCGCGTTTCGCGGCGGCGCTTTGTTTACACTAGCGCCACCGTAAATTGTGAGATCGCGACCGTGCTGTTATTGATCGTTACCACCGTACTTTGGGCGTTTTCGTTTAGCTTAATTGGCGAATATCTTGCCGGGCAGGTGGATTCCTGGTTCTCGGTGCTGATGCGCCTCGGCCTTGCCGCCCTGGTTTTTCTGCCGTTTCTGCGTTGGCGCGGCTATCAGGTCTCTACGCTGTTGCTCTACATGCTGGTAGGCATGCTGCAACTGGGCGTGATGTACCTGTTGAGCTTTGAAGCCTATTTGTATCTGAGCGTGCCGGAATTTTTGCTGTTTACCGTGATGACGCCGCTCTACGTCACGCTGATTTATGACCTGTTGAAGCGACGTCCGCTGCGTATCGGCTATGCCTTCAGCGCGCTGCTGGCGGTCGCGGGCGCGGCGATCATTCGCTATGACAAAGTCAGCGACCACTTCTGGTTTGGCTTGTTACTGGTGCAGGCGGCCAATATCTGCTTTGCCATCGGCATGGTGGGCTATAAGCGGCTGCAGGAAACGCGGCCAATGCCGCAGCATACGGCGTTCTCCTGGTTCTATCTTGGCGCGGTGATCATCGCTATTGTGGCGTGGACGCTGTGGGGAAATCCCCATAAATTACCGACCACTTCCTTGCAGTGGGGCGTGCTGGTGTGGCTGGGCGTTGCCGCATCGGGATTGGGCTATTTCATGTGGAATTACGGCGCGACGCAGGTGGATGCGGGCACGCTGGGCATCATGAACAACATGCATGTGCCCGCCGGCCTGCTGGTGAATCTGGCGATTTGGCAGCAAACTCCGCACTGGCCGAGCTTTATTGCCGGGGCAGCGGTGATCGTCGCGTCGCTTTACGTGCACAAGCGCTGGATTCTGGGGAATGCCACCGCCCGCGAAGAGGGCGGTCGGTAACCGAGAGGTCGGCGCTCATCACGTCGACCCGCGGCTTACGCCTTTTTCGCCGGGGCGGGGCGCTGGATCAGCGTCATGCCTTTCAAGAAATTGCGTAGGATTTGATCGCCGCACTCGCGGTAGTTTTTGTGCTCGGGATTGCGAAAAATCGCGCCAATTTCCGCCTGCGAGACCTTGAAGTTCGCTTTTGCCAACACATCGGGAATGTCGCTGGTTTTCAGGGCAAAAGCGATGCGCAGTTTTTTCAGGAAGATATTGTTGCTCATGCGGCGCTCTACCGACGGCGCAGGCGCATCGTCGCTTTTACCGCGACGGTAAAAGATCAGGCCATTGAGAAAATAGCCCATTAGCACATCGGGCAGTTTGCGAAACGCGGCGTCATCCTCTTTCTTCAGCCACGCCTGCACATCTTCCAGCGGCACGTCACTTCCCGCCAGGGCAAAAATCTCCACCACTTTGCTATCGCTCAGGTCAAGCATATAGCGCACGCTGCGCAGAACATCGTTATTGGTCATGGTGAAACTCTCCGGGGTAGCGAACAAAGCGGCGCATTATAGAGCAGGCAGAGCGGGGATAACAGCGCGGGCGAGGGTAATCGCCCGCCAATCAGTTTGACGCTAACGGCAATGTGCCGGGACGAGAAGCGTCGCGCACGTACGGCAAGTGTTCGCACGCGTGCTGTCGGGCGAAGCGCACAAAGGCTTCCAGCACCGGCTGACGTTGCTCGCCGTCGCGGGCGGCCGCATAAAGACGGCTCCAGAGACCGTCACCCAGCGTGCGCGTCACCACCAGGCCTTGCTGCTCAAAACTTTCAACCACCCAGTGCGGCAGCGCTGCGATGCCCATGCCCGCCGACACCATCTGAATCAACAGCAGGGTGTTATCCACATTTTTCAGCGCGGGAGAGACGCCAGCCGGCTGCAAAAAGTGTCGCCAGATATCCAGACGCTGGCGCTGCACCGGATAAATCATCAACACCTCATCGGCCAAATCTTCCGGTGAGATCGGTGCACGCTGCGCCAGGGGATGATCGGGCGCCAGCACTAAGCGCACTTCATAGTCAAACATGGGCGTATAAAACAGACCGCTGCGCGGCAGAATGTCGCTGGTCAGCACCACGTCCAGTTCGCCTTGTTGCAACGCGGGTTGGGGATCAAACGTCACGCCAGATTTGAAATCCATCATGACCTGCGGCCAGTGTTGGCGAAAATTATTCAGCGCTGGCGTCAGCCATTGAATGCAGCTGTGACACTCGATGGCGATGCGTAATGTGGTCTGGCGGGGCTCGTCACAGGCCTGAAGCGCCTGCTGAATCTGCGGTAGAACCTGCTCGGCTAACTGCAGCAATATTTCTCCCTGCGGCGTAAAACGCAGCGGCTGACTCTTGCGTACAAACAGCCGAAAGCCCAGCCGCTGTTCCAAATCGCTGAACTGATGCGACAGCGCTGATTGCGTCTGATGCAGCTGAGCGGCGGCGGCGGCTAACGAGCCGGTATTACGTAACGCCTGCAGCGTTCGCAGGTGTTTAAGTTCGATCATGAGCGTCCTTCACATCGAGAGAGCACGAAATGCGCGTGTGCCTATACAGTACCTGCAGTTCATGGCGGTGTAAACATCTGGACGGCTAAACAGCGTGCGTGGCGACAGGATTAATTTGGCGGGTTGCCCCTGTGGCGCACAGGGGCAAGGCCTGCATGACCGGTGGCAGTTCGACGTTGCGTGTGGCGGGGAAGAAAAAACGGGCGCTTGCGCGCCCGCGTGCTATTCGGCATTGGGCGCGACACCGTACTGTCTGAACCACGCCAGCATGCGCGTCCAGGCGTCTTTGGCAGACTCCGCGTGGTAGCTTGGACGATAATCGGCGTTAAAGGCGTGACCCGCCTCGGGGTAGACCACGATCTCTGCGGTGGCGTTAGCGGCATGCAGCGCCTGGCGCATTTTCTCGACACTTTCCAGGGGGATACCCTCATCCTGTCCACCATACAGGCCCAGCACCGGCGCATTAAGATCCACCGCCACGTCGATTGGGTGCTTTTGCTGTTTAAGGGTTTTCTCGCCTTCGAGGCGCCCGTACCACGCCGCCGCTGCACGCACCTGCGGGTTGTGCGCCGCGAACAGCCAGCTAATGCGACCGCCCCAGCAGAAGCCGGTAATCGCCAGGCGCTGCATATCGCCACCGTGGCGTGCCGCCCAGTTGGCGACGTGATCGAGATCGGAGAGCACCTGCGAATCCGGCACTTTACTCACCAGCTCTTTAAACAGCGTGGGTATATCGGCATAGTCGTTGGGGTCGCCTTCGCGGAAATAGAGCTCTGGTGCCACCGCCAGATACCCTTCATGAGCAAGGCGACGGCAGATATCGCGAATATGCTCATGGACGCCGAATATCTCTTGTACCACCAGCACCACCGGCAGCGTACCTTCATACACTTTTGGCCGAGCATAAAAGGCGGGGAGATTTTCCCCCTGGCTTGGCACTGTGGTTTCGCCAGCGTAGAGGTTATCGCTGGTGGTAATAATGGTGCTGTCGGCCGTGGGTTGAACAGCCTGAGCAAAACCGCCAGCGGCTAAGGATGGGGCCCCGTTTTCTTCACTTTTCATGGTTTTCTCCGTGCTAGCGTGTGCGCAATCCCGTAACTATAGCCTGGCGCCATGGCTGAGGATGGCCGATTAGCGCGTGGGCGCGCATAGCGTCTTCTATTAACATTGCCAACGAATTTCCACAGCACCGTACGCGGCAAATCCGCATGAAGGGCGCTGATTGTGTGAAAGTAATCACATTTTGATTGGCGATGATTGCAAGTTTCATTAGCGGAAGTGAAATTAGTCACATATTTGTGCTGATGCTTGGCGTAAAGTGGCGCGCTTATTCCCCTTTCTTTATCAGGAGTCTGTTATGGCCCAGTCTGACGTTTTCCATCTTGGCATTACTCGAGCCGATCTGAAAGGCGCCCAGCTCGCCATCGTGCCGGGCGATCCGGAACGCGTGAAGAAAATCGCGGCGCTGATGGATAACCCACAACATCTGGCATCCCATCGCGAATTTACGACGTATCTTGCAGAGATTGAGGGAAAACCGGTTGTGGTGTGCTCAACCGGCATTGGCGGCCCTTCTACGTCTATTGCGGTTGAAGAGCTGGCGCAGCTGGGCGTGCGGACGTTTTTGCGCGTAGGCACGACCGGTGCCATTCAGCCGCACATCAATGTTGGCGATGTGCTGGTCACCACGGCGTCGGTCCGACTTGACGGCGCCAGCCTGCATTTCGCCCCGATGGCGTTCCCTGCCGTAGCCGATTTCGGCTGTACCACCGCGCTGGTGGCGGCGGCAGAGGCATGCGGGGCAACAACCCATATTGGGATTACCGCGTCCTCTGATACCTTCTATCCGGGACAAGAGCGCTATGACACCTTCTCTGGACGCGTGGTCAGCCGGTTTAAAGGCTCAATGGAAGAGTGGCAGCAGATGGGCGTGCTCAATTATGAGATGGAATCCGCTACACTATTGACCATGTGCGCCAGCCAAGGGCTGCGTGCGGGCATGGTGGCGGGCGTCATTGTGAATCGTACGCAAAAAGAGATCCCTGATGCCGTCACAATGAAGCAAACCGAAAGCGATGCGGTAAAAATCGTGGTGGAAGCCGCCCGTCGCCTACTGTAGTGCGCGAGTCAGAGGATAATTCGAGACCAGGCTTATGGGTCATGCACTCAAAGCCTGACTAAACTGCGCACAGTCCCAGCAAAAACTGAGAAATTTCTTATGCGCAAAACGGTTATCCCTGCTCGTTCCCCCTTATTGGGTTCTCCCGCTGCCGCGCAGGCGCGCGTTGAAAATGCCGCCGCGCGTTTTCGTCAGGCCATGGCGGAGTCCAATTATCCGCTGGCACGCCAATGTTGTGAAGACGTGCTGCGCGTGATGCCGAATAATATGCAGGTGCTCAGTGACTATGCCTTGACGCTTATGCGTGTGGGTGAATACAAGAAGTCCTACAAAATCTATCAAAAAATTTATCACTCCTCTGCGGCACAGCGCGCCCAGGCCACGGAAACCTGGCTAGATGGTTTAGCGGAAGTGTGCGGCTGGCTGGACAAGATGGAGGAAGTCGCGCGCTACGGTCTGGAGTCGCTGCAGCAGTCCGATCGTCTTTTCCGGGACGGGAAAAAAGTGGCGTATCCCGCGCCAACCCCACCGCCGTTTAATCCCAACAAGCCAGCGGAAAATATCATTGCCTTCAGTTTGTACGGCAGCCAGCCGCGCTACTGCGAAACGATGATCAAAAACGTCGAGGTCGCGCGTGAGCTTTATCCAAACTGGATGTGCCGTATCTATCTTGACGACAGCGTGCCGCAGCACGTTTGGCAGCGTCTGCGTCAGCCGAACACGCAATTGATCGATATGACCGGCAAGCAAGGCCTCTTTCCCACGCTATGGCGCTTTTTAGTAGTGGACGATCCCAGCGTGACGCGTTTTCTGGTGCGAGATGCCGACTCTCTGCTTTCTGAGCGCGAAGTGGCCGCGGTGGACGCTTGGCTACAGTCACCCTACTGGTTTCACCATATGCGCGACTATTTCTCACATACCGAGCTGCTATTGGCAGGCATGTGGGGCGGCTGTCACGGCGTTTTCCACCATGTCGAGCAGCAGATGCGCGAGTTCGTGGCCCAATACGCGGGCAACACGCGCTTTACCGATCAATATTTTCTGAAGGTGGCGCTGTGGCCCACGGTGCGTGAGAGTTTACTTAACCATGACGAGATTTTTCGCTTTCATCATGCGCAATCGTGGCCGGCACATCCACCAGTGCGCTGGCAGACGGCGCACTTTCACGTCGGCAGCAACGCCGGTTTTGCCAGCATGGCCGGTAAAGCGGTTAATCCCGAAAACGGCGTACAGCAGGTTGAGATCGCGTACGACGGTCATCAATGGTGCTATCCAGCGCGGGTGATCAATGCGTCGGAATGGGTGCTGCCTATGCCGTTTTTTCTTGTGGACGCCTGGAAAGCCGGGGATCTTCAGGTGCGGGCGCTGTGATCGCGCCTTTTGCCGCCGAATGACCCCGTTAAGGCATGCTGCCTTGAACTGACAACACCCGGACAAGCGCACGTAAAATTGTCTGGACATCTATACAGTGCGACCTTACCTTTTCCTCAGCGAGACGATCCGCGGAGGAATTATGGATCAGCAACTTATCATTAGCGGCGCGTTGGCGCTGGCCGGTTTGGGCTTGGGCTGGCTGTGTGCTCAACTGCGCGCCGGTCATCAACACGCCAGCTTCGTGACCGAACGTCGTCTGCTGGAGGACCAGCAGCAGCGTCAGCAACAGCATCTTGAGCAATTACAGCAGCAGATCCAGCAGCGTGAGCAGGAGCTGCGCCAGCTGCACGGTACGCTTAGCGCCGCGCAGGAGCGACTGCAGCAGCTTGACTACTGGCGCGGCGAAAGCGAACAGCTTGCGCGTGAACTGCGTAATCAACTGGAAGTGAACAGCGCGCAGGAGGCCGAACTGCGTGAGGTCACCATTCGTCTTGAGGAGACGCGCTACGCCGCAGAGGAGAAGCAGCGTCTGCTCACCAACAGTGAACAGCGCCTGAGCGCTCAGTTCGAGAATTTGGCCAACCGCATATTTGAGCACAGCGGACGTCGCGTGGATGAGCAAAACCGCCAGAGCCTGAACGGCTTAATTGGCCCGCTTCGCGAGCAGCTTGAAGGTTTCCGCCGCCAGGTTAACGACAGCTTTGGTCAGGAAGCGCGCGAGCGCCACACGCTGACGCACGAAATCCGCCAGCTGCAGCAGCTCAATGCGCAAATGGCCCAAGAAGCGTTAAACCTCACCAAAGCGTTAAAAGGTGATAATAAGATCCAGGGCAACTGGGGTGAAGTGGTGCTCAGTCGCGTACTCGAAGCCTCTGGGCTGCGCGAAGGCTATGAGTACCAGACGCAGGTTAGCGTGCAGCTGGAGCAGCAGGGCAGAATGCAGCCCGATGTGATTGTGCGTCTGCCGCAGGGCAAGGATGTGGTCATTGATGCCAAGATGACGCTTATTGCCTACGAACGTTACTTCAATGCGGAAGATGAAGCGACTCGCGAGCAAGCTATCCAGGAGCATGTCAGCGCCATGCGTAGCCATATTCGCTTGCTGGGCCGTAAAGATTATCAACAATTGCCCGGTTTACGCTCACTGGATTATGTGTTGATGTTTATCCCTGTCGAGCCCGCTTTTCTGCTGGCGATTGACCGTCAGCCAGAGCTGATTTCCGAAGCGCTGCAGCAAAATATCATGTTGGTCAGCCCGACCACGCTGCTGGTGGCGCTGCGGACTATCAATAATCTGTGGCGTTACGAGCATCAGAGTCGCAACGCGCAGCGCATCGCCGACCGCGCGGCGCGCCTGTATGACAAGATGCGGCTGTTTGTCGATGACATGAGCGGCATTGGCCAGAATCTTGATAAAGCCCAGCAGAGCTATCGGCAGGCGATGAAAAAGCTCGCTGAAGGTCGGGGGAATCTGATCGCGCAAAGTGAAGCGTTTCGCACGCTGGGCGTGGAGATCAAACGCCCCATTAATCCCCAGCTGGTGGCGCAGGCACTGCCGGACGAAGCAGATGAAAATGGAATGGACGATCGCAGTACGGATGAAAATGCAACGGATTCATCTGACGAGGTGCTGCGGCGCATCAATGAATAGCGCGGTGGTTACGTGCTCGGATCGCACGACTCTGATACACTTTGACGAGTATTGTTTGTGGAACAGGTAAACCCGATGGCAGATGAATCACAGCAGGAAACTACCCACTTTGGCTTCCAGACTGTAGCGAAAAGTGAAAAGGCCGACAAAGTCGCAGACGTGTTTCACTCCGTGGCGGCGAAATATGACCTGATGAACGACCTGATGTCGTTCGGCATTCATCGCGTTTGGAAGCGCTTTACCATTGACAGCAGCGGCGTGCGCCGGGGTCAGCGCGTACTGGATTTGGCTGGCGGAACCGGCGACTTAACCGCGAAATTTTCCCGTTTAGTGGGCGAAACAGGTCAAGTTGTATTGGCCGATATCAATAGCTCTATGTTGAAAATGGGGCGGGAAAAGCTGCGAAACCTGGGGGTAACAGGCAACGTCAGTTACGTACAGGCCAACGCGGAAGCCTTGCCTTTCCCGGATAATCATTTTGATTGCATCACCATTTCATTCGGTTTGCGTAACGTGACCGAAAAAGAGAAGGCGCTGGCCTCAATGTACCGCGTGCTCAAACCGGGTGGACGCTTACTGGTTCTCGAGTTTTCCAAGCCGGTGCTGGAGCCGCTGAGCAAAGCCTACGATACCTATTCATTCCACATTCTGCCGCGCATCGGGCAGCTGGTGGCAAAGGACGCTGAAAGCTACCGCTATTTGGCGGAGTCCATTCGCATGCATCCCGATCAGGAAACCCTGAAAGCGATGATGAACGACGCAGGCTTTGAAAATACCACCTTTACAAACATGACCGGTGGTATCGTAGCGCTGCACCGTGGCTTTAAGTTCTAAACGATCATGACTTTTACCCCGCTTATCACGGGCGGCCTTGAAACCGCCCTCAACCGCATTCTCTATCGTGACCGAAGCCTGAAAGCGGCACGCCAACGTTTGGTCGGTAAAGTGCTGACCTTGCGCCTGCAAGAGCTGGATTTTCCCGTGGTGCTGGTGTTTAGCGAACTGCAGCTGGATGTGCTAAGCGACTGGCAGGACAGCAGCGATTGCACCGTGACGCTTAGCGTCAGCACGCTTCCCAAGCTGCGTGACCGCCAGCAGCTTACTCACCTGATTCGCAGCGGTGAACTCAATGTGGAGGGCGATCTGCAGGTGGTGCAGCAGTTCTCGGCGCTGATGGATTTGGCTGAACTGGATCCGGCGGAGTATCTGGCGCCGTGGATGGGCGACATTGCCGCGCAGGGCGTCAGTCAGGCTGCACAGCAGGCGCTGGCGTTTGTGCAAAAGCGCGTGCTGCGTCGGCGCGATGACCTTGGTCAGGTGCTGACTGAAGAGTGGCGCGTAGCGCCGGGTGCGCTGGAGCAGGCTTGGTTCAGTGATGAGGTTGAGGCGATGGAACGTTCGCTTAATGCGTTTGAAGCGCGTTTGGCACAGCTGGAGGCGAAATGACGCTGGGAGAAATTCGGCGCTTATACTTTATTATCAAGATCTTCCTGACGTACGGTCTTGATGAGTTGATTCCCCGTATGCGCATCACCTTGCCGCTGCGATTGTGGCGGCGCACCATATTCTGGATCCCGAACCGGCACAAAGACGCAGAGATGGGTATCCGTCTTCGCCTGGCGATGGAGCAGCTTGGGCCCGTATGGATCAAGTTTGGTCAGATGCTTTCGACCCGTCGCGATCTGTTTCCGCCGGCAATTGCCGACGAGCTGGCCATTTTACAGGACCGCGTAGCGCCTTTTGACGGCCACAAAGCCAAAGCGCAGATTGAGCACTCCATTGGCGGCCCCGTAGAGACGTGGTTTGAGGATTTTGACATCACGCCGCTGGCCTCGGCCTCGATTGCGCAGGTGCACACGGCCACGCTGAAGTCTAATGGCCGCCAGGTGGTGATCAAAGTGATTCGCCCGGACATTTTGCCGGTGATTAAAGCGGATATGCGGCTGATCTACCGTCTTGCGCGCTGGGTACCGCGTTTGCTGCCGGATGGCCGACGCCTGCGTCCGGTTGAAGTGGTGCGCGACTACGAAAAAACCTTGCTGGATGAACTCAATCTGCTGCGCGAAGCGGCAAACGCCATTCAGCTGCGCCGCAATTTTGAAAACAGCAGTATGCTTTACGTACCGGAAGTATTTTCTGACTACTGCAGCGAAACCATGATGGTGATGGAGCGCATCTACGGTATTCCGATTTCGGATGTGGCGACACTGGAGCAGCACGGCGTCAACATGAAGCTACTGGCTGAGCGCGGCGTGCAGGTGTTTTTCACCCAAGTATTCCGCGACAGCTTCTTCCATGCCGACATGCATCCCGGCAATATTTTTGTCAGTTACGACCATCCTGAAGATCCGCAGTACATCGGGATCGACTGCGGCATCGTGGGATCGTTAAACAAAGAAGATAAGCGCTATTTGGCTGAAAACTTTATCGCCTTCTTTAACCGTGACTACCGTAAGGTTGCCGAGCTGCACGTCGATTCCGGCTGGGTGCCGCCAGATACCAACGTAGAAGATTTCGAGTTTGCGATTCGCACCGTGTGTGAGCCCATTTTTGAAAAGCCGCTGGCGGAAATCTCGTTTGGTCACGTCTTGTTGAATCTGTTTAACACCGCGCGGCGCTTCAATATGGAAGTCCAGCCACAGCTGGTACTGCTGCAGAAAACCCTGCTGTACGTTGAGGGCATTGGTCGCCAGCTTTATCCACAGCTGGATCTGTGGAAAACCGCCAAGCCTTTCCTCGAAGACTGGATTAAAGATCAGGTCGGCATTCCAGCCATTGTGCGTGCGGTGAAAGAAAAAGCGCCTTACTGGGCGGAGAAGCTGCCAGAGCTGCCAGAATTGTTCTACGACAGTTTACAGCAGCATAAATTATTGCGGCACAGCGTGGATCGGTTAGTTAACGATTTGAACGTACAGCGCACGCGGCACCATCAGTCGCGCTACCTGTTTGGCGTAGGGGCGACGCTGCTGTTAACGGGCACCGCCGTGCTGCTCAGTCGCCCGGATTGGGATTTCTTCCCGGCACTCTTAATGGCTGCGGGCATCGTCACCTGGCTGGTCGGCTGGCGTAAGACAATCTGATTGTTTGGCCAGTACAAATCGCGTAATGTCGCTGGCTTAAGCCTAAATCCATAGGGGCTTTTGCGCATTACACACAACCGTTTTTACAGAATCACAGAGGCATATCTCATGGGCGGTATCAGTATTTGGCAATTGTTAATCATTGCCGTCATTGTTGTCCTTTTGTTCGGTACCAACAAGCTTCGTAACCTGGGTTCGGATTTGGGCTCTTCTATTCGCGGCTTCAAAAAAGCCATGAGTGATGAAGACGACAAAAAGGATCACTCGAAAGAGCAGGACGCTGACTTCAACGCCAAAAATCTGGCTGACAAACAGCATACCTCGGCGAGCAAAGACGACGCCCAAGATAAGTAAGGTAAAACCGTGTTCGATATTGGGTTTAGTGAACTGGTATTGGTGTTCGTGATCGGCTTGATTGTACTGGGCCCACAGCGCTTACCCGTTGCGGTGAAAACCGTCGTGGGCTGGATTAGAGCCATACGATCTTTGGCCGCCAACGTACAGCACGAACTGGCGCAGGAGTTGAAACTGCAGGAGCTGCAGGACAGCTTGAAAAAGGTGGAAGAAGCCGGGCGCGGTACGCTCTCTCCTGAGCTTAAGCAGTCGATGGAAGAGCTGCGTAAAACGGCGGATTCCATGAAGCGCTCGGTTCAGCAAAGCAGTGAGATCGAGAAAGAGGAGGATGAAGCGAACACCATTCATCAGACTCGTCCTGCGCCATCACCGTCCGAAACCGCCCCAGCGCACACCGTGGCGTCAGAAACGGCGCACAGCGTCCGCGAACCTGCGCCGCTGCCGGAAGAAACGCCCGGTGCCAGCGCCGTGAAACCAGAGAATGCGCATGCGTCTGGCAGCACTGCGGCAGCCCCTTCTGCTAAAGATGAACGATAATCATGGCCGTTGAAGATACCCAACCGCTCATCAGTCACCTGATTGAGCTGCGCAAGCGTCTGTTAAACTGCATTATTGCAGTCTTTGTTATCTTTCTTTGTCTGGTCTACTTCGCGAACGACATTTATCACGCCGTCGCGTCACCGCTGATTAGCCAAATGCCGGTGGGTGCGAGCATGATTGCCACCGACGTGGCATCGCCCTTTTTTACGCCTATCAAGCTCACCATTATTGTCTCGGTATTCCTGGCCGTGCCGGTGATTTTGTATCAGGTGTGGGCCTTTGTCGCGCCCGCGCTTTATCGCCACGAGCGCAAGCTGGTCATGCCGCTACTGTTCTCCAGTACGCTGCTGTTTTATGTGGGCGTGGCCTTCGCGTACTTCATTGTGTTTCCGCTGGCGTTTGGCTTTTTTGCAAAAACCGCGCCGCAGGGCGTAACTATCGCAACCGACATCACGAACTACCTCGATTTTGTGATGACCATCTTTATGGCGTTTGGCGTTGCCTTTGAGGTGCCGATTGCGATTGTGCTGATCTGCTGGACCGGCATCACTACGCCAGAGGATCTGAAAAAGAAGCGGCCTTACATTTTGGTAGGCGCCTTCGTGGTGGGGATGCTGCTTACGCCGCCTGACGTTTTTTCGCAAACTTTGCTCGCTATTCCGATGTACTGCCTGTTTGAAGTCGGCGTATTCTTCTCCCGCTACTATGTGGGTAAAGGGCGTCATGCGTTACAGGATGAGGAACAGAACCCTGAATCCTGATGTCCTTTAGACAGGGCATTTCGTCACGGAACGAAATGAAAAGAGACGCTAAACCGCCCACCCGTTGGGCGGTTTGTCTATCCGGCGTTCGCTGCGCGCGAACGAGGATAGAAGCCATTGGGAGAGAACATGTTTGATATCGGTGTAAACCTGACCAGCACGCAGTTCGCAAAAGATCGCGATAAGGTGGTAAAACGTGCGCGTGAAGCAGGCGTCACCGGCCTGTTAATCACCGGCACTAATGCGCTGGAAAGTCAGCAGGCACGTCAACTGGCGGCCGCGCATCCCGGCTTTTGCTGGTCAACTGCTGGGGTGCATCCGCATCATGCCAGCGAGTGGTCGGCGGAAACGGCGAATACGCTGCGCCGTCTGGCGGAGAGTGAGCAAGTCGTGGCGATCGGCGAATGCGGACTGGATTTTAATCGTAACCTCGCCGCGCATGCGCAGCAGGAGTATGCGTTCGATGCTCAGCTGGCACTGGCCGCAGAGTTGCAGCTGCCGGTGTTTTTACACTGCCGTGAAGCGCACGAGCGTTTTGCTGCCGTACTGGAACCGTGGTTGCCCAAACTGGTTGGCGCGGTGGTGCACTGTTTTACCGGCACGCGCGATGAACTCGCCGCGTGTCTTGCGATGGGGTTATCCGTGGGCATCACCGGCTGGGTCTGTGATGAGCGCCGCGGCCTGGAACTGAGAGAGATGCTGCCGCTGATTCCGTCTGAGCGGCTACTGCTGGAAACTGACGCGCCCTATCTTTTGCCGCGCGATATGCGTCCACGTCCTACGTCGCGGCGCAACGAGCCCTGCTTTTTGCCGCACATTGTGCAGCAGGTGGCAATGTGGCGGGGAGAAGAGGCCGACGCATTAGGGGCCGTGGTGGATCGCAACGCGCGTCAGCTGTTTAGACTGGCTTAAAGCTTACGAAACTGCTTGTTATCAACGCTGCGCATGACCTGTTTATTCAACAAGTTAAGCAGCAGTACAGAGCGGGTTTCACCGTCGGGCTCGGCAAAAATTGCGCGCAGCCCTTCAAAAGTACCTTCGGTGATGATCACTTCATCCCCGCTTTGTGGCGTTTCTGGATCAAGCAGGATTTGCGGCACGTCGGTTTGCAGCGCGGCAATCACGTCCGACGAAACCGTCGCGGGCAAGGTGCCAAATCGGACAAAGTGGCTGACGCCGCGCGTGCTGCTAATGGTGGTGGTGTGAATCGCTTCCGGATCGAATTCGATAAACAGATAGTTAGGGAACAGCGGCTCGCTGACGGTGGTGCGCTTACCGCGCACGATTTTCTCCAACGCAATCATCGGGCTAAGGCAGGTCACCGCTTGCCGCTCAAGATGCTCTTTCGCACGCATCAGCTGCCCACGTTTGCAATAGAGTAAATACCAGGATTCCATAACTGCTCCGAAAGAATGGACCTCAAGAATATCAAACCTGCTGTCAGAGTTATAGCGCATCAGTACGGCTAAGCCCCGCCAAAAACGCTATTTCGAGGCTGTTTTATCCGTTCGTTGCGGCACTGCGGCGCATCCCAGTAAGAATTGACGGCTGGCGCGCATCTGTATCAGACTCCCCTTTGATCATTAATAAGAACACGAAAAGGACCGGCAAATGGAACTGTTTCTGTTAAGCAACGGTAGAATGTCCAGCGAGGCGCCGCTGCTGAGTTATGCCCATCCGCAGTTACACGCGACGATCGCCCGTCGCGGCATTACTTCCGCGGTGCTGGTGCCTTATGCCATTCTGCGCGGCGACCCTGCGCAACGCGCGCAGGAGTTAACTGACTCGCTTGGTATTACCGTGCGTACGCTGGGTGAGTTTGCGTCGCCGCGGGTGGCCATTGAACAGGCGGAACTGATTCTGGTCAGCGGCGGGAATACGTGGTTCCTGAACCAGATGCTGCATGAGCAAGGCTTGATTGTGCCTATTCAGCGTGCTGTCCGTGAGCGCAATGTGCCCTACGTTGGCTGGAGCGCCGGCTGTAACGTGGCGACACCGTCGATTCGCACCACCAATGATATGCCGGTGCGAAGCAGCGTCGTGCTGCCCGCGCTCGGGCTATTCCCGGTGCAGATCAACCCGCACTATCTGGATGCGCACGTCAGCGGCCACATGGGGGAAACCCGCGACGAGCGGCTGGCAGAGTTTTGCGCCGTGAATCCCGATGAGTCCGTGATCGCCCTGCGCGAGGGCAGTTTCCTCCACGTGAGCGATAATCATTTGCGCTACTACAGCGCGCGCGGCGAGGATTTTAAAGTCTTTCGTCATCATGCCCCGATCGCCGCTTATCACGATACGCTGCCTCTGCAGCCGCTGGTGCCTTTTGTTTGCGCGACGGTTTAACGCAGAAACCTTAACATGCCAGCGCGAACAAACTTATAATCGCTGCTTCACTCTGGCCGGAAGCTAACGCCGCATGAAATATCAGGATTTACGAGACTTCATCGCGCTGCTCGAGCAGCGCGGCGAACTGAAACGCATCACTCAGGAAATCGATCCTGAGCTAGAAATGACCGAGATTGCCGATCGCACGCTGCGTGCTGGTGGCCCGGCGCTCCTGTTTGAAAATCCGAAAGGATACAGCATGCCGGTGCTGTGCAACCTGTTTGGCACGCCCAAGCGGGTGGCCATGGGCATGGGGCAGGAAGACGTCAGTGCGCTGCGCGAAGTCGGTAAGCTGCTGGCGTTCTTAAAAGAGCCCGAGCCGCCGAAAGGTTTCCGCGATCTGTTTGATAAAATGCCGCAGTTCAAACAGGTGCTGAATATGCCGACTAAGCGTCTGCGCCATGCGCCGTGCCAGGAAGAGGTGTTTAGCGGCGATGATGTTGATCTGTCGCGTATTCCGGTGATGCGATGCTGGCCAGGCGATGCCGCGCCGCTGATTACATGGGGATTAACCGTGACGCGCGGCCCCCACAAAGAGCGGCAAAATTTGGGTATTTATCGCCAACAGGTGATAGGTAAAAACCGCGTGATCATGCGCTGGTTATCGCACCGCGGCGGCGCGCTGGATTTTCAAGAGTGGTGCAAAGCGCATCCGGGCGAGCGTTTTCCCGTTTCGGTGGCGCTTGGAGCCGATCCGGCTACCATCCTGGGTGCCGTCACCCCGGTGCCAGACACGCTCTCTGAGTACGCGTTTGCCGGACTGCTGCGCGGCAACAAAACGGAAGTGGTGAAATGCGTCTCCAATGACCTCGAAGTACCGGCAAGCGCGGAGATTGTGCTGGAAGGGTATATCGAAGCGGGCGACATGGCACCGGAAGGACCTTACGGCGATCACACCGGCTACTACAATGAAGTAGACAGTTTCCCGGTGTTTACCGTAACGCACGTGACGCAGCGCCGTCAGCCTATTTATCACTCTACTTACACAGGACGGCCGCCGGATGAGCCTGCTGTGCTGGGCGTGGCGCTAAACGAAGTGCTGGTGCCTATCCTGATCAAACAGTTTCCGGAAATTGTGGATTTTTATCTGCCGCCTGAGGGTTGCTCCTACCGCTTGGCGGTGGTGACGATCAGGAAGCAGTATGCCGGTCACGCCAAACGCGTGATGTTTGGCGTGTGGTCGTTCCTGCGCCAGTTTATGTACACCAAGTTTGTGATTGTATGCGACGAGGATGTGAATGCGCGTGACTGGAATGACGTGATCTGGGCGATCACCACGCGCATGGACCCGGCGCGAGATACGGTGCTGGTTGAAAATACGCCGATAGATTACCTTGATTTTGCCTCGCCGGTGTCTGGCCTTGGGTCGAAAATGGGCCTGGATGCCACCAATAAATGGCCCGGCGAGACCACGCGCGAATGGGGAACGCCGATCGTGAAAGATCCCGCCGTAACGGCGCGTATTGACGCGATCTGGGATGAGCTAGCTATCTTTGCCAAATCGCCGCCGCGTTAACGGCAGCAGAGCAACAGAAAAAGGGAACGTATGACGACGTTAAGCTGCAAAGTGACTTCGGTTGAAGCCATTACCGATACCGTTTACCGCGTTCGGTTGATTCCGGCGGCAGCGTTCAGCTTCCGCGCGGGGCAGTATCTTATGGTGGTGATGGACGAGCGGGATAAGCGTCCGTTTTCGCTGGCCTCAACGCCGATGGAAAAAGACATCATTGAGCTGCACATCGGGGCGTCTGACCTGAATCTCTACGCCATGGCGGTGATGGATCGCATTAAAAACGATCGTCAGATCACGGTAGATATGCCGCACGGCGACGCCTGGCTGCGCGAAGAGAGTGGGCGGCCTATTATCTTAATTGCCGGAGGCACGGGCTTTTCTTACGCCCGCTCGATCCTGCTCACCGCGCTGGCAGAAAATCCCGATCGCGATATCGCCATTTACTGGGGCGGACGTGAACTGATGCACCTGTACGATCTGGATGAGCTTGACGCACTTGCGGTGAAACATCCCAACCTCAAGGTGATCCCGATTGTCGAACAGCCTGCCGAAGGGTGGCAAGGACGCAGCGGTACGGTGCTGACCGCGGTGATGCAAGATTTTGCTTCACTGCATGAACATGACATCTACATTGCGGGTCGGTTCGAAATGGCGAAGATTGCGCGGGAGCGGTTTTGCAGTGAGCGCGGCGCGCTGGAAGATCGCATGTTTGGCGATGCCTTTGCGTTCATTTAAAGGTGGGCCCAGACAGGCCACCAAAAAAGCCCGCCCATCAGGGCGGGCGCATGTGCAACATTCAACGTATTAAATGCGTTCAAAAATCGTCGCAATTCCCTGACCCAAACCAATACACATGGTCGCCAGACCAAATTGCGCATCGCGGCGTTCCATAAGATTGATCAGCGTGGTGCTGATCCGCGCGCCAGAACATCCCAGCGGATGGCCCAGCGCGATTGCGCCGCCGTTGAGATTCACTTTTTCATCCAGCCGATCCAGCAGACCTAAATCTTTTAGGCACGGCAGCGTTTGGGCGGCAAACGCTTCGTTGAGCTCAAACAGATCGATATCCTCTGTCGTCAGCCCGGCGCGTTTGAGCGCTAACTTGCTGGCGGGCACCGGACCGTATCCCATGATAGAGGGATCGCAGCCCATCACCGCCATGCTGCGAATGCGCGCACGCGGCGTTAATCCTAACGCGCGCGCGCGGCTTTCGCTCATGATCAGCATGGCCGCTGCGCCATCCGAGAGCGCGGAGCTGCTGCCCGCGGTGACGGTGCCGTTAACCGGGTCAAAGGCGGGCCGCAGCGCCGCTAATCCCTCCAAGCTGGTTTCTTCGCGAATCACCTCATCGGTGGTATAGCGCTTCAATACGCCATTCGCGTCGTGGCCGTAGGTCGGAACGATTTCACGCGCAAAGTCACCGCGCTGTGTGGCAGCCCAGGCGCGCTGATGAGAGCGCACGGCAAAAGCATCTTGCTGCTCGCGACTGATATTGTGCATGCGCGCCAGCATTTCAGCGGTCAAGCCCATCATGCCCGCCGCTTTGGCTACCGTGCGGCCCAAGCCGGGATGAAAATCCACGCCGTGGCTCATCGGCACGTGGCCCATGTGTTCTACGCCGCCAATTAAACAGCTGTGTGCGTCTCCCACCATGATGGCGCGTGCGGCGTCGTGTAGCGCCTGCATGGAGGAGCCGCACAGGCGATTCACCGTGCTGGCTGGCACGCGATGGGGTATTTCCGCGAGCAGCGCGGCGTTGCGTGCGATATTAAAACCTTGTTCCAGCGTCTGTTGGACGCAGCCCCAAATAATGTCATCCAGCGACGCCGGATCCACCGCCGGATTACGACTCAGCAGTTCACGCATCAGGTGCGCGGAGAGATCTTCCGCGCGTACCTGACGAAATGCGCCGCCCTTCGAACGTCCCATTGGCGTGCGCACGGCATCGACAATCACCACATTTTCCATTTTCATTACCTCAGGCACTTTGCAGCGCCGCTTCATCAATCGGTTGCACCACGGGATACCAGCTTTGATGCTGATGCGCTTTTTGCTGCAGCAGTTCTGGCAGCGCGTAAAGCGGGCCGAGTGAAACATAGCGTTTGGCTTGATCCACCACATTGCTGATGCCGAGCGTGTCCATAAAGCGGCACGCGCCACCGCGAAAAGGCGGGAATCCCAGCCCGTACACCAGCGCCATGTCGGCTTCCGCTGGCGAGGCAATGATCTTCTCCTCGAGGCAGCGCACCACTTCGTGCAGCATCGGCAGCATCATACGATTGATGATCTCTTCGTCGCTGAACACCCGGCGCGGTTCGCAAACAGGTTCAAGCAGCGCGTCAACGGCGGCATCGGCACGCTTCTGTGCCTTGCCTTTTTTGTCCTGTTCCCACAGGTAAAAGCCCATGCCGTTTTTCTGACCATAGCGTTTCGCGTCAAACAATACGTCGATGGCGTCGCGAGAGTCTTTTTGCATGCGTGCAGGAAACCCCTCGGCCATGACATGCTGAGCGTGATGGGCCGTATCAATACCGACCACATCCAACAGCCACGCCGGCCCCATTGGCCAGCCAAACTGTTTTTCCATCACTTTATCGATTTGGCGGAAGTCAGCGCCGTCGCGCAGCAGCAGGCTGAAGGCGGCGAAATAGGGGAACAGCACGCGGTTCACGAAGAAGCCGGGGCAATCGTTAACCACAATCGGGGTTTTGCCCATTTTGCTGGCCCAAGCCACCACTTTACTCAGCGTGGCTTCGTCCGTTTGTTCACCGCGAATGACTTCCACCAGGGGCATGCGTGGAACGGGATTAAAGAAGTGCATGCCGCAGAAATTTTGCGGTCGCTTAAGCGCTTTCGCCAGCTGACTAATGGGAATGGTCGACGTATTGGACGCGAGGATGGCATCCTCACGCAGATGCTGCTCGGTTTCTGCCAGTACTTTCGCTTTGATTTGAGGATTTTCAACCACCGCTTCTACCACGACGTCGGCGCGTTCGAAACCGGCATAATCCAGCGTCGGTTGTATGGTCGTGAGCACGCTTGCCAGCTTCGTACCATCAATTTTGCCGCGCGCCAACTGTTTGTTCAGCAATTTGCTGGCTTCGGTCATGCCGAGCGTAAGGGCTTGTGGATTGATATCTTTAAGCTGAACCGGTACGCCTTTCCATGCGGATTGGTAGGCAATACCTCCGCCCATGATGCCCGCGCCTAACACCGCTGCGTGGTGCGGTGCGCCAGCGGCGGCGCTGTGTTTCTTCGCCAGGCCTTTGACATATTGATCGTTCAGGAAAATGCCGACAAGCGCCCGGGCAACGTCGCTCTGCGCCAGCGGCACAAACGCTGCGGTTTCCAGCTTCAGCGCATCGTCGCGGCCTAAACCGGCGGCGGCTTCAATGGTTTTAACGGCCGAAATTGGCGCTGGATAGTGCTTACCGGCCGTTTGCATCACCATGCTTTTAGCAATGGTGAAGCTCATGGCCGCTTCGATAGGGCTCAGCTTCAGCGGCGCCAGCTTCGGCGCACGGCGCGCCTGCCAGCTGCCTTCTACGATGGCATCCTGCAGCATGGTCAGCGCCGCGCTGCGTAAGTGCTCCGCGCTGACGACCGCATCAACCAGTCCCAGCTTCAGGGCGCTCTCGCCGTCAACGTCTTTGCCTGCGGCGATAATCTCCAGCGCGCTGTCGGCGCCGAGCAGGCGTGGCAAACGTACGCTGCCGCCAAAGCCCGGCATAATGCCCAGCTTGGTTTCGGGCAGGCCGATGCGCGCGCCCGGCGTAGCGACGCGAAAATCGGTGGCCAGCACGCATTCGCAGCCGCCGCCCAGCGCATAGCCGTCAATGGCGCACACGGTGGGCACGGGCAGATCTTCCAGGCGATTAAAAATGCTGTTCGCAAAGGCCAGCCACTGACTCAGCTTCTCTTCTGGGGCATCGAACAGGGACAAAAATTCTGTGATATCGGCCCCGACTATAAAGGCCGGCTTGGCGGAGGTCAGCAGCAGTCCACGCAGCGTTGACTGCTGTTCCAGTACACTTAGGGCTTCGCCTAAGGCCGCAACCGTTTTGGTGTCCAGTTTATTTACTGAACCCGGCGCATCGAAAACCAGCTCGGCGATGCCATCGTCAAGCCAGTGAATTGAAAGCGTATCGCCTTGGTAGAGCATGTCCGTCTCCTGAAACGCGAAAGGTGATCTGGTCATACCAGATGTTCAGGAGTGTGGGTGTCAGGTTAATTTTTTGCAAACGAGAGTTTGCTTATTTGATACGGGGATCACAGCGCGCGCAACGGGGCATCGGGCAGGCCGCTGTGCTACACTGCGGCCACTTTCGCGACATCGGAGACAAGTCAATGGATTCACTGAAAACCCTGTATCACGCGCATATCGCAACGCTGCAGCAGCGGGCGCAACAGGTGCTGGCGCGCTTTAAGTTAGACGCCATGCTCATTCATTCCGGCGAGTTAATGAGCGTGTTTCTTGACGATCACACCTATCCGTTCAAGGTGAATCCCCAATTCAAAGCTTGGGTGCCGGTGACGCAGGTGCCCAATTGCTGGTTGTGGGTTGATGGCGTAAACAAACCCAAGCTGTGGTTCTATTCGCCAGTGGATTACTGGCACAACGTTGAGCCGCTACCCACAAGCTTCTGGACGCAAGACGTTGACGTAGTCGGCTTAAAAAGCAGCGACGAGATTGCACAGCGCCTGCCTGTCCAGCGTACAAACGTTGCCTATATTGGGCCGGTGCCTGCGCGAGCGTCACAGCTGGGTATTCAGGCTGAGCACATCAATCCCAAAGGGGTCATCGACTTCTTGCACTACCACCGCAGCATCAAAACCGACTATGAGTTGGCCTGTATGCGTGAAGCGCAGAAGTTGGCGGTTGCTGGGCATCGCGCTGCGAAAGAGGCGTTTTTCTCCGGCATGAGCGAGTTTGATATTAATCAGGCGTATCTCACCGCAACCGGCCACCGTGATACTGACGTGCCCTACGGCAATATTATTGCGCTTAACGAGCACGCTGCGGTGCTGCACTACACCAAGCTCGACCATCAGCCGCCGGCTAAGCGCCACAGCTTTTTGATTGATGCCGGGGCAGAGTATCTTGGCTATGCGGCCGATCTAACCCGCAGTTATGCTGCGAAGAGTAAATCGCGCTACGCCGACATGGTTGAGGCAATGAATAAAGAAGAGCTGGCGCTGATCGCCACGTTGAAGCCTGGCGTGCGCTACACCGACTACCACGTGCAAATGCATCAGCGTATTGCACGTTTGCTGCTGAAGTTCGAACTGGTGAAAGGGCTGACGGAAGAGGCGCTGGTGGCCGAAGACCTCACCGGCCCCTTTATGCCGCACGGCTTAGGTCATCCGCTGGGCCTGCAGGTGCATGACGTGGCAGGTTTCATGCAGGACGATACCGGCACGCATCTGGCGGCGCCGTCACAGTATCCTTATTTGCGCTGTACGCGCGTGCTGGAGCCGGGCATGGTACTGACCATCGAGCCGGGATTTTATATCATTGACTCACTGCTGGCCCCCTTACGCGGCGGCAAATTCAGCCAGTACTTTGACTGGCAGGCGATTGACGCACTGAAACCTTACGGCGGTATCCGTATTGAAGACAACGTGGTGATTCATCCCCACCGCAATGAGAATATGACGCGCGATCTGCATCTGGCCTAATGGACGCTTACGATATTCCCGCTGAGGCCGTGAGCGTCAGCGAGGAAACCATTAAAAAAAGTCGCTTCATTACTCTGCTCGCCCATACGCGCGGCGTCGACGCTGCGCGTGCCTTTGTCCAGCATGTAAAAAGCATGCATCCCACCGCGCGGCACCACTGCTGGGCGTGGGTTGCGGGTGCGCCGGATGATTCCCAGCAGCTGGGTTTTTCTGATGACGGTGAGCCTTCCGGTACCGCAGGAAAACCGATGCTGGCGCAGCTGATGGGAAGTGGCGTGGGCGAGATCACTGCAGTCGTGGTTCGCTATTATGGCGGTATTATGCTTGGCACCGGCGGGCTGGTAAAAGCTTACGGCGGTGGTGTACAGCAGGGTCTTAAGCTGCTGCCCCGGCAGCGCAAGGTACCCATGCAACGTTTTTCATTGCAGTGCGACTACGCGCAGCTTGGCGACATTGAGCGTCTACTGCAGCGTTTTGACGGCAGGCTTGAAGAGAGCCATTATCAGGATCGCATTCTACTGCGCGTGGCGCTGCCTCATGCGCAGATTGAAGGCTTCCAGCAAAACCTTTCTGACTACAGCCGCGGGGCGCTGACGCTGACCGCGCTGGATTCCTAACTCGTATCGTTTAAGGAACGGCTGAATGCATTTTCGCGCCATTACCCGCATTGTGGGCCTGTTGGTGATTTTGTTCTCGGTAACCATGATCGTGCCAGGCTTGGTCGCGTTAATTTATCGTGACGGCGCAGGCCGCGCGTTTAGTCAGACGTTTATGATGGCTATCGCGATTGGCTCCCTGCTATGGTGGCCGAACCGCAAACAAAAAACAGAGCTGAAACCGCGTGAAGGCTTTTTGATCGTCGTGCTGTTTTGGACCGTGCTGGGCAGCGTAGGGGCCATGCCCTTTATTTTTGCCGAGCAGCCCCACCTCTCATTTACCGATGCGTTTTTCGAATCCTTTTCAGGGCTAACCACCACCGGTGCGACCACGCTCACGGGACTGGACTCGTTACCTAAAGCCATTCTTTTTTATCGACAAATGCTGCAATGGCTGGGCGGGATGGGGATCATTGTTCTGGCGGTGGCCATTCTGCCTATTTTGGGCGTTGGAGGGATGCAGCTGTACCGTGCTGAAATGCCGGGGCCGTTAAAAGATAACAAAATGCGCCCGCGCATTGCCGAAACCGCGAAAACGCTGTGGCTGATCTATGTGCTACTGACTGTCGCCTGCGCGCTGGCATTATGGCTAGCGGGAATGCCAATGTTTGACGCGATTGGTCACAGCTTTTCAACCATCGCGATTGGGGGCTTTTCCACGCATGACGCCAGTATTGGCTACTTTAACAGTCCAACGATTAATACCATCGTAGCGATATTCTTGCTGATATCAGGCTGTAATTATGGCCTGCACTTTTCTCTCTTGAGCGGCCGTAACCTGAAAGTGTACTGGCGCGATCCTGAGTTTCGGATGTTTATCGGTGTGCAGCTGACGCTGGTTTGCATTTGTACGCTGGTGCTGTGGTTCCACCATGTTTATGACAGTGGCTGGCAAACGCTCAATCAAGCCTTCTTCCAAGTGGTGTCGATGGCGACGACCGCCGGCTTCACCACAGATAGCATCGCGCGTTGGCCGCTTTTCTTGCCTGTCCTGCTTTTATGTTCCGCCTTTATTGGCGGTATGGCGGGTTCCACCGGGGGCGGCCTGAAAGTGATCCGCATCCTGCTGCTGTTTAAACAAGGATCGCGAGAGCTAAAGCGGCTGGTGCATCCCAACGCGGTGTACACGATCAAGTTAGGGAATCGCGCACTGCCTGAACGCATTCTTGAGGCAGTCTGGGGCTTTTTCTCTGCTTACGCGCTGGTGTTCTTGCTGAGTATGCTGGCAATTATTGCCACAGGCGTCGATGACTTCTCAGCGTTTGCAGCAGTCGCGGCTACGCTTAACAACCTGGGACCCGGCTTGGGCGTTGTGGCGGATAACTTTACGTCTATGAACGACGTCGCCAAGTGGATCTTAATCTTAACCATGCTGTTTGGACGCCTTGAAGTGTTCACGCTGCTGGTTCTTTTCACGCCGACTTTCTGGCGTGAATAATCGAAACAGGATGAAGTAATGAAAGCGTTAATTCTTTTTTCCAGCCGCGACGGGCAAACTCGCGAAATTGCGGCGCGTGTCGCGCAGACGTTAACTCCGCAGCAAATGTGTGATGTATTGGACTTAACAGAGGTCAAACACCTTGAGTGGGAGCAGTACGATCGGGTGCTGATTGGCGCCTCTATTCGTTACGGGCATTTTCATCCAGCATTAATGAAGTTTGTAACGCACCATCAAGCGCAGCTACAGCAGCGCGTCAGCGGTTTCTTCAGTGTGAACCTGACGGCGCGTAAAGCGGATAAGTGTACGCCTGAGACCAATGCCTACACGCGTAAGTTTTTGACTGAATCTCCCTGGCAGCCCGATTGCTGCGCGGTTTTTGCCGGGGCGTTACGCTATCCGCGCTACCGTTGGTTTGATCGCATCATGATTCAACTCATCATGCGCATGACCGGCGGCGAAACGGATACCTCAAAAGAAGTGGAATACACAGACTGGAATAAAGTTGCGGTATTTGCCGCTGATTTTGGTCGTTTACCCAGCAAATCGTCGTAAAATAGAGCGTAGTGGCGAAAAATAGGGCGAACGATCATTTTTTTGCAATAAACCCTTGTCAGCCGGAATTAACGCCCTATAATGCGCCACCACTGAGACGGCAAAGCGGCAACGCAGACGGCTCAGCAGGGCGCGGAGTGATTCGCCCCGCCGGAGAAAAAC